>Ga0325402_1008117_pt1 | contig 9989 bp, 5 predicted proteins | sample PopdelMetagenome_22_FD_207212 | JGI IMG/M metagenome (GOLD analysis project Ga0325402, IMG submission 207212) | Populus deltoides microbial communities from Bellville, Georgia, United States - Xylem-PdKOR-R3 | ecosystem: Host-associated > Plants > Phyllosphere > Stem > Wood/Secondary xylem... | reverse complement strand
ACTCTTTTAGTATTTATTGTGGTGGTTTTTAATTTAGGCTTTTAAATATGTATATATCAATCAGTAACCTCCAAGTTTTTGCATATTAATATTAAATACATAAAGATTTAAAAAGTTATGTTTTAATGTGAGACTTTTTACATTCCCCGTGAGATTTTTTTGTCCTATATAAAATTGTTGAGATTTTTTTATGACAAGACGGCTCATTCTTATTGAAAAAGATAGTTAACTGGCTTATTTTCATTAAAAAAATGTTTTTTGAAAAAAAAAAAGACAATGTACATTCAATGTAATAATTGAGCAGATTTTTGGAGACTAGGATGACATGAAAAGTCATTTATCTAACGGTAAGGGTGAAGAGTTATTTCTTCTATAACCCTAATCGTTTTTGCTTTTGTTTTTTTTTTTTTTTACTTTCACTCATTATAACCTCTGTAAAAATAGTTTTGTTTTATTCTGAGAAGTTGTCATCTTAGGTATCTTCCACCAAATATTTATTTCTCTTTTTATTTTAGTCAGAAGAATATACCTAAAAGGAGTTAGATTTGACCCTAAAAATAAAGATACTATTGCCTCCGGTAAAGAGTTCAGGTTCCAACTTGAAACTAGAGGAAGTAGCAGAAGATTGGGGTCCATCAAACTGGACCCCAAAACTAAAGGGAGCGGAACCCCAGCACCTACCTCTAGTAAGGGGAAGGTAGTTCTCCTCATCAAAGAAATTATTTCCCTATTGATTGTCATACCCTCTCGCGAGAGCGCGATATTATGGTAACCCTTGTTGAGGGGGTTAAGAGATCTTTGGTTAGATAAGAAGTCGTCACCTAGTATTATAGTTACTAGAAATCCTAACTATTATTTTACAGATTCTAGGCAAGGGACTAGTTGCATAAAAGGTAGGTATTAACACCTATAGTACGCCCAACCTAAGGTAAGTTGTATTGTTTTTCTTTGTTTACTATGGTTTGAATTTCTATCAACCTACTATAGTAGGTTTGCTACGATGAACAAACCTTGGTTTTTTAGGTCAAGAACTTGGTCTGAAAGGTTCAAATGTTCTCAATTATCTTTGAGGCTTCTTTCGGAGCAAACTTGTAATTTTTTCCACAACCGCGTCATTCCAAATAACATTTCAGGTAAAATTCCTTACAGTTTTTATCTTTATATTAGAAGTGAATAAGTTGTATTACTCCCATAATATTTCAAATGTTGATCCCCCTATACAGGTTTTTTTTTAATCTTTATATTAAAATGAGTAATATAAATTATTATCTCTAATAATACTTTAGATATTAACTTTTTTTTAGGTTTTTTATCTTTATATTAAAAGTGGATACTATATTTTCCGCTAAAAATAATTTTTTATATATTTTTCAAATATAAACCAAACTCCTTTGGAATTTTATAAACTTGTTGTAAAATCCATGCAAGTTTTTTTAAAAACATACCATAATATTTTAGATTTTTAGAAAAAAATGCTCAAATAGTTTTTAGGATTTTTTGCCATAAGCAAAAACTTTTGATATATTTTTACGAAGTTATTTTATTTTTAAGGCCTTGTCTGGCAAAAATCTGTTTTCCTTTATCAAGAAGGGTGAAAATCAAACAGAGCCTTACATGTCTGACTTGAACTTGTTCTAAAATCTTTAATTCAACTATAAAACAAACCAAAATCAAAACAAAAACCCAAAATAGATTAAACATGCAACAACATAAAAACATAATATATTTTTTTGTCAAAAATGGATCAAAACCCAAAAAACTCAAGAATAAGAAAAACAAATATAGAACATTAAAAGAGAACCCAACAATGTGACTCTCAAACCAACCATATATGAACAATCCAAGGACATAGACATGTCGAGAATCAAACATTAAATCATGATCAAGCCTCAAACATCAACGATTATCTCTTAATAAACCCAATTTGGCCAAAATAGGTTTTGGTACAAAAAACAAAACCCTGAAATTAAAACTCATAAAAAATAGTTATTAATGCAAACTTACCCTAGATTATTAATTAATAAAGTCTAACAAAGTGTTTAGTGTAAAGAAAGGGACCAAAATTGATCCAAATCATAGATCTAAAGTAATGTTCTTAGGAAGAACATGAAAAACAGAAACCCAGATTTTGCTCAGAAATGCATTAGCCACTACCAAACCTAGAAAATGCATTTCAAGCCTCAAAACCAAGTCTTTTTGGTTCACACAAACCACATTGCCATACAAACAATAACAAAACAACAAATCATAAAAAACATGCATAAAATTTCAATTTTCAAAATTGTTATAACTAAACAACAAGCATATTCAACAAAGTGGGATTCAAAATTGACACTTTAACACTTCACAAGACTCAAACAAAACATAAGAGCTAAGAACATGCATCAACAAGCCAAAAAAAAAACCTACTGCCATGTTTGGCAGTTTCCAAAAACTATTCCATTTCAGCAAAAGAAATATCCAAATATATTTTAAACATCTAGCAAACATTAACAACCTATATAAAGTAGAATTAAGCAAAGAAAAATAATATTTTAATGCATTAGTGGAAATCTAAGATCGATACAATGTAACACTAAAACAAGCTCAAAACATCATTAAAAATACAAGGAATAGCTAGAGATGTGCTTTATGGACATCACCTGCTATGTTAGATGAAGGTTTAATACCTTCTAAGCTCAAATAGTGGCAGCTTCTCTTTTGCTCTCTTTTACAAAACTCTACCTCCATAAATTTCTACCATTTCAAAGCTAACAAAACCATTGTGCTAGACTCATGAACTTTCACGAATAGGATATTTTTATCCTAATTTTCTCTCATTTTATCTGCTTTTAAGCTCTAATTTTTCAGGGGCTATTTATAGGGTTTTGGTGAGTTGTTTTATGGATTCAATCAATGATTGATCATGATTGATCATTGTTTAATTCTTTAATCAAAATGGGAGGGTTTTAGACAACTTTTAACAATTAGAAGTTTTGTACTTGGCTTGGTTTTGCAATGGTGGTTTTGGTTTTGGGGATTCATAGTAGTTTTGCTAAAATTCGAAGAAATGGGCTATTTCTAGTCTTTTGATCTTGATAAAAAGATTTTCAGCCATTTGATAAGAACCCACTAAGAAGGTTTGACGTGTGAATACACAAGAAAAATAAGTGGTTTTTGCATAATGAGTATCACGGTCATGGCTTACTAAATTGACCACTTTTGAAGCTTAGTTGGAGCAACTCCGACATCATCATCATTGGAAACCACCTGAAGGTGGTAGAGGGGGTGCACACCTTTTGTTTGGATCTAACTTTACTTGATTTGGATGTTTGTGTTTTCATTTTCATTCATTTAAAGGTGTTAACTCAATCAGCCCAGAATTTGCAAATACAATGATAATTGATTAGGGACAAGATGTTAGTGAGTTCACTGAAGAAACGAGATGTAAATGTTTGATCGGAGTAGCATATCCTTGTATAGGAGGTTTTCTCAATTGAATGGTGGTGGTTAGAACCCCTGGGGTAGTCAGAGATGCCATATTCATTCACCTAAAAATGCTTACTTGATAAGTTAAAAACTGCTAAAAGAAGAAGATGAAAAATGGTCGAACGATGTGTCACTCAATCGCTTCATTAAATCTGAGTGACATGTAGTCTAGGTTAAACCTTAAAATTATGGTTTTTAATTTGATATTTGGCCAATTTCAATTTGATCCATCATCTTTTGATTTCTTTTAATTGAACTTGTAATTGTCTTCCAACTTTCAGTTTCGTGCAATTCGTTCATGTCAAACTCAATTGTTAACCCCAAATGTTATTTTTTTAAAAAAATTTGGTTCTTGGTTCTTGATTTGTGTATTTTGACCTTTAATTGATCAATAAACTTCTATTTTTCTTCAATTTGACCCTTGATTTTGCTGATTTCAATCTATGAAGTCTTGTGCCTTTTACAGTTTGATCATTGGTTTTGAATTTCTTTAATCAAGTCTCTAATTGCCTATGAAACTTCAATATTTATGCAATTAACCCTTGATTTGACCAAATTAGCTTCTTAAAATTCCCAATTCAACCCCCAATTGAACTCAAAAATCAATTTTTCTTGTAATTAATCCCTCAATAAATTCAACTAAACCCTAAAAATTTCAAATTGAGTTCTTAAACATTTAATTTTGAATTTCTCTTACCAAATTCAATTTTTTCAATTCTAGAAGCCTTCACTAGTCCATATTGGACTATTAATTTTTCCAACCTTGTATATTTTGATTCTTCCCAACCAGTGATTTTCTGGGTGTATTTCATGTTCTCTCCATTGATATATTGTTTTTTTTAACTTTTTCAAAAAAAATTCTATTTCCTTTTTCTTTGTTTTTTTTTCTCTTTTTTGTATATTTGCGTATGGCTCTAAAATGGATAAAGATTGCCTCAGGCCCCTGAGGATGATTCCTCTAACACCTTAAAGTGTATAGGTGGTGGCATTTATCATGGTCGGCAGCCAAGAGAGTATATAACTCAACTTCCTACTAGGGTTGAGTGTATCAGCCAATTGATCTTGGGCTTTTCCTAATGTCAATTTGAAATTAAAGCCCCTATATGCATGTATAAGTTGTGGTATACTTTCACTCTCAACAGGTTTGTAAGGGAACCATTCAAGTGTTACGAGTTAGGTCCATGCCAATTATATCCTAATAGATGGATAATCCTAATTGCCTTTGATAAATTCTTTAAGCTTGTTGGAATCAAGCCTACTCTTAAACTCATTAAGACCTATTACCATCTGGTCACCAGGACCAATGGTGGCAATGACCGACATTAGTTTTTTTTACCTTTGCCAACAGACCCGCAAGAGCTATGAAGAGGACTCTATAGGGCAAGCCTGAGATGTCAAAACATAGAGGGGGTGACTAATACTAATGTATAATGGGTTAGTCAACCCTAGAGATAGGATACAACAAATCTGGGGTTGCTTTTATTATTTGATGGTACCTCCCTCTAAGGTGAATAGTAAGCCTCATTTGAGTTTGGATGAGGAGGAATCACGTGTTGTATAGGTTTCAACCCCAACCAAATATGGTATCAATAAAATGAATAAAGGGAAACTACTAGACCACGCTATAAAGTATGCAACTTATTTATCATTTGTTTTTCATGTTTCTAAGTTCATTTTTTTACTTTATTTTTATGTAGGGTTAACAATTAAAGAACAAGAGAAACTTCAACTGGGTCTATATAGGAAAGCTTATTTGTATTAAAAAAGGGGTTCTCATATCTTGAGATGAGTGAAATTATGATTGAAGAAGAGATAGAGCACGACCCCATCAACATATATAAGTTTACTATTCCTAAGGACTCTATTCTTAAAGAAACAATGACGAGAGCTAGAAATCCTATAAAAATTAAAGCTAGGGGTAGTTGTGCTCCCTAGATGGGGGTTAAGCAGGTCTAACCCTTCTAAAGTAATTGCAGGTGTTATTGCCCACTTCAGTAGAAAGAGAGTCTCTACCCTTATAGAGATTAATGTTCTAGCATCAATTGTAGAGGCTTCTTCGATGATGAGAATCCATCTGTCTCCACCTCTAATTTAGGCTGTATAGGCTATATTTATTGGGACTTATTCCTAGGATGCTCGTGTAGAAGCTGAATAGAGATTTGAGGATGGTTTTACTAAACTCATCCTTCATAAAAATCCCTTCACTTTCCTCACCCTAACTGAGGAGGAAAGTCAAGCCATAAAAGTCATTTTTGGTGAGAGGTCTGACCTTCAAGAGGCTAGCCTCAAGGTGGTAAAGCAGCTAAAGAGAGTTCTCATCATTCCATCAGATATCTTGTTGACGTCTAATGAGAGTTATAACCATTATTTATTTTATTTCATCATTTTTATTTCTAATTATATTATCTTTGGCAAACTTTCATAATGTGTGCCTATTCAAAGAGACACTACATGGCCGAGAGGAACCATGTAAGGAAGGCTATTACCAAATGTCAGGAAGAATAGAATGCCCTTCAATGGTTAAGGAAGGAGAAAGTTGTTGTGGAGTTTAAACAAAAGAACTTTAAGATGGCCTATGTCTCTATGAAGAATAACATGAAAGGTGTTGTTCTTTAGCTAAGTTATACCGAAAGACAGCTTTAGATGATTTTATAAGAAATTGGATGCCTTAAAATAAGGAATCTTTGAGGTGAAGGTCACTCAAGATGGTATGAGGGTTGAACTTCTTACTATCAAGGAAGAAGCCTAGAGCTCTCAGGCACGACTTGAGGCTTTGAGGAACTCTTCTATGGAGTTTTAGTTATTTTTTAGGATGGTCTATTACTTTGTCCATGATGTTTAGGGACGAGATCTTCCTTGCCATGTCCAGCCTATACTTTTTCAATCAATCAAGAGGAATGCAAGTGGGCTTTAAAGTTACCTTCCATCCAGTCTCTATTCCAGACTTTTACTGACGTGTTTTCTATTATGGTTGCAACTGCCTAACGTGGAGAATACCTGTCGATGAGTTTGGCCTAGATATTTAAGTCGTAGCCCTCCATCTTTCCATAGCCATGTAAACAACTCTAGTCCTATGGGGTTTATCCTTTGTATATTCCTTTTATTTTATGAACTTTATTTTTAATATTTCATTCTATGTTATAAACTTATATCAAGCTTCATAGTAACTTTCATATAGAGTCCAATGCCCTTACTTAGAAAAAATTTCAAAAGTTTGTATGGGTCTAACGCTCATACTTAGAAAAATATTTGGGAGTGAATCCTTTAGATTGTTTGTATGGATCTAACACCCATACTTAGTAAAATAATTTAAATTTTGGCAAGATTTAATCTTTGAACTTAAATTGAGCTTTGAACATTACCTAACCTTAGTAGGATTTAGTAAAACTTTACCTATCATTAATAGGATTCAGTAGGATTCACCCTCTACCTGGAATAGAGAGGAAATCTCGGTTGCAAGTATATCCTTATATGTTTGAATGAATCCCTAACGAGTTGGTGAAATGCTCTTAGGCATTACACTAAAATTGATGTTGTTGTACTAAGGAGACCAAGTTAAATCCTTTAGAGAGTTTGGGGGCTATTTCCCTAGAGGGACCATGTTAATCCATTCCAAAGTGAGTTGTGCATTCGCACTAGAAAGACCAAGTTAATCCCATCCTTGGTAAGTTGTGCAATCATACTAGAAAGATTGTGTCAATCCCTTTCAATATGAGTTGTCCAATTGCAATAGGAAAACCAAATCAATCCCATTATTGGTAAGTTGTGCAATTATACTAAGGAGCTTATGTCAATCTTTTCCAAGGTGAGTTGTGTAATCGCACTAGGAAGACCAAGTCAATCTCATCTTTGGTGAGTTGTGCAATCACACTAGAGAGGTCATGTCAATCCATTCTAAGGTAAGTTGTGCAATCGCACTAAGAAGACCAAGTCTATCTCATCATTAGAAGGTTTTCAAGGCTATTTCCTAATGAGACCAAGTTGATCCCTTCCTTGGAGAGTTGTGCAATCGCACTAAGAAGATTTTTTTTATCAATCCCTTCCAAAGTGAGTTGATGAGAGGCCTTAAGACATTACCTAGAGAAAATAAAAACATTGTTATTTTGAATATGTTAATTATATATATAAAAAACTTATATGTTTAGTCAATGACTATGGTATATTGTCATTACCCTTTAAGGTATTCGATGACTTGGGTATCCAATTTTAGCTAAGATTATGATCTTAGTTCCATAAGTAAGGAGAAACAGAGTTTCTCCGGTAGATATCTTATGGGTAGTTGACTCACTTTTCCTAGGATAGTTGCCATAAATACTTCACATGTTTTAGGATTTGAACCAACATTCCATTTGTACTTGTTGAAAGCTTTTAAGCTCTCAAGACACGACATTTGTGAAGTTGACAAAATATGCAGCCTGTATTTGCTTTTCTCACCAAGTCTTTGGACAAATAGGAGAGATTATATTCTAACTTAAAGCAATAAAAAGGTTTTATAGCTTTTTTACTCTCTTACAAATAGTGCACGTTTAGTATTTATAGTAAATCATGCATTCCAAGCTAATTTGGAACATTATTGATCATTAAAGTAGTCCTTCATGCTAAAAAAAACTTAATTTGTACCATTATCAGGATCATAAAAATGTACACCATCCTCATGATTGAGTGATGTTATAGTTTTGCAAAGTTGTTTTTGACTAATATAAAAGAGTTAAACAATGATAAAAGTTTAACACAGAGGTTATTGAAACCCATGATGGAGGCTGGCTCCAAGTTATTGTACCAAGCTCATTTGGTTTGATTATTCCTTTGAATGGCTAGAACCACCTTAGTGAGGAGTCAGACCTGATTGAAGAGTTGTTGATGCTCTAATAGAGTAGTTGTGCCAACAACTGTAGGGAGTTCGTGATGCATTCCATCTCAGACATATCTTGATTGTCTATTATTGATAATGATTAGGGATATCAGAAACTAATTATTGATGGCTTTTTTTTTTAATCTTTTTCACTAATTGGTGATGTTCCAAATATCTAATATGCTTAGGAAATAGGTTTTTTGAGATGAATAAGGGGTAATCACATGTTCACTTTAATATTCCATTCTCCATAGTTCACGAAATTAATGGTTGGTAATAAAAGACATGACACTTACAAAATAGTCCATTTTAGTGAGATTCAAAGACCCTTTGGTGATAAAGCTAATTACTTTTAATAAGGGATTACAATAAATGAGAGAATGAGCTTTTAATTATAAGAACAAGAGTGTCTGTTCTTAGTTATGTATGATAAATGCTTTGAAAATAAGAGTATGAATATTTTAGAGAATAAAAAAAGTGTGTACCCTTTACCTCAGTGGTTTGAAAGTAGCATTAATAAGGAATAAATATCTCTTACATAAAATTATTGAGAGATAGATATCCCTTACACAATATTAATAAGGGATAAATATCTCTTACACTATTAATGTTGATAGAAATATAATAGGCTCTTAGAAGACTTTTATACACCTAGGGATATAGAGAGATAATCATTCTTGACTTTTAACATTTTATGTTAAAAGACAAAAGAATAAACAAACAAATCTTCGTGACCCAACATAGAACCCAAAAAGATCTATGCGTAGCTGAACTCAAAAGTGTTTGGTCTGGCATCTTGCTAGACTCACATGTATTTGGGCTCAGCGTGTAGCTGAACCAAAGAATGTTGAGCTTAGAAGTAAATGAGACTCATGTCACCTCAGCAAGGCAATCACTCCCTTTTAAACTTGAAGTATAAGCAAAGACCGGAGTAAAAGAAACCCTTGGACAAATTATAGACAAAGCCTAAAAAAGATGGTCCTTGGGAAATTATAAAAGATGATACGTAAATACGAAACTTGTTTGTTCAAATTTACATGCTAGGTCAAAGATTATGGGCTCCGAAAGTTGGCCGAGAATTATTGAATTAACTCTTTTTTCCCCATCTTCTTTATTTTAACCAAAACACTTTTACAAACTCATAAAATCTTGAAAGGCAGAAGCGTCTAGTTTGAATACTAGTGAAGAGAACTACGTATATGTTTATTTAAATGTTTTTGAATAATTTTAATATATTGATGCCTATAATTTAATAAAGTTTCAATACAAATATATGCTTACAAAAACGCTTATATTAAATTTACCAAACACATAGTTAAGCATCGGCGTGGCTTTTGTTGGAGTTGTCAGCCATTTTTGCACCTTCTGTTAGAAAGAGCACTGTTTTTGTCAATGATTTTTTATGTCCCTGTATTTTCCAACATGGCCGCATTGACCTTGCCTTTCATTTCAAATTCAAAGGCAGACCATTTCAGACAATATGGTCCACTCTTCCAGGAGGTGGTGTGCAGAACAGCAAGCAATTGCTTCAATGGCCGCATGTGCTCCAACTAAAAAAATCATTGCCAAGAGTACGATTGCTGTGTGTTGGGTTGTAAAAAAATCAATTGCTTCAATGACCGCATGTGATGCTTAGGGAGATTTTATATTTTTTTTAGTTTCCAAATTT
>Ga0325402_1008115_pt1 | contig 9991 bp, 6 predicted proteins | sample PopdelMetagenome_22_FD_207212 | JGI IMG/M metagenome (GOLD analysis project Ga0325402, IMG submission 207212) | Populus deltoides microbial communities from Bellville, Georgia, United States - Xylem-PdKOR-R3 | ecosystem: Host-associated > Plants > Phyllosphere > Stem > Wood/Secondary xylem... | reverse complement strand
TATTTTATTTTTAACAACAAAAAATCCTAATCAAGAAACTTTATTTGGCTTGGGTTTCGAATTGAATCGAGCTTGATCTAATATGACCCATTTAAAATTTAATTTGATATAAAAGAATATAAAATTTTATACTCAAATAACTTGTTTTTTTATTTTAGAGTTTTTTTTCTATCCAATTATATGGCAGTAAAAGTTGACATGCATAAGAAAGCCATAAAAAAATTGAAGAAAAAAAAGCTATTGTGGGGGGCTAAAAAAGGTGATAGCTAATATTATAAAAATACTGCTATAAGTTTTCTTGAAAATAAACAAAAAAAATCAAATGGTATTTAATTAAACAACACCAAAAAATATAGCAATTGAATAGTTTTATTTTTTAAAAAGAAAAAAAAATCATGGACGGTTATCTAAAATAAACGCTCACTAATATAATTAAAAAAAAGGATATGATCTCATAAAGATTTGCATAATGTTTTTGGAAAAATATTTTTTAAAAAAATTCTCGATTGATCCCAAGAAGGTTCAAATGAATCCAATTCAATAAAAAAGGTATCCTTGAGTCATGATACCAAGGAAAGTTGTAATCCTACAGTCAAGAAATGTTGGAAAATCATGTAACCAGGTAAGTCATTCTAAATCTTGAGATATGCTACCTCTTTAAATGACAAAATTTCAATATTTTTACACTGGGTTGGTCACCCATAAGAATAAGACCACCTTAAGTAGGTCATTCATAAAAATGAGACTACTTGGGCAAGTCACCAATTACAATGAAATCATCTTGGGTCATACCCATTATAATGAGACCATCATATGATTTTCAAGAGTGCAAATCCCTTCGTTGAGCTTAAAGGTGTCAAATCCCTCTTCTAAAATTTAAAGGTGTCGAGTCTTTTTTCCCCTAACTATGTAATTTTCAAAGGTGTTAGATCCCTTTCATTTCAAAATGAAATATTTGAGGTATAAGATATCTCTTTTAGAATTTAAGGGTGTCAGGTTTTTTTCATTTTATAATGAAATCTTTGAGGGTGTTTGATTCTTTTTTTTAGAATTTAAAGATGTCAGGTTTTTTTTCCTTCCAACTATATGATTTTTTGGGGGTGTTGTATCCTTTCTTTAAACTTAAAGGTGTAAGATCCCTTATATTTCAAAATAAAATCTTTGAGAGTGTTAGATCACTCGTATAGAATTTAAGGGTGTCAGATCCCTTTCCTTCCAACTATATGATTGCTTTTCTGGAATTTAAGAGTGTCAGATCCCCTTTCTTTCCAACTATGTGATTGTTGAGGATGTTATATCCATCTATTGAACTTTAAGGTGTTAGATTCTTTTTGTTTCTAACATCATTTTTTCCCCTTTTAATCTTACTATACAAAGCTTTTTACAGGATTTTGTAACGTAAACATTGTAAATAATGGGTAGTTATCATAACCCGAAAACTGACCCCTCCTATTTTAATATATATTTTGAAAATTAGAAAGATCCAAAAAAATGCTTTTTTTAATAATTTTAATAATTTTTTCTATTTTCTTTATTTTTATTTAATTTTAATGTGTCAAAAAAATCTTTAAAATTATAAAAAAAATGCAAAAATACAAAAAATAAAAATATAACTGGGGTTGAGATTGGACTGATTGTTATTATCTATTTTTGACCCTATATAAAATCAAGAAAATAAAAAAATAAAAAATAAAAAATAAAATTCAAAATACTAGAAGATATATATGAAGAAAGCTTAGAAAATTATCTGAGTTGGTGGTAAATGATCAAAATGACAAGGGGACCAAAAGTGCAAGAAAAAAATGAGGGATCCCAAAAAATTCAAATTGCTTAGGGACCAAGCAATTAAGGGGAAGGAGACAAAAAAAATACCTATAAATAGGTGGTTATACACACACAAAAGGATATGAGTTTTAGGGAGCCATAAACAAAAAAAAAAGCCAAAAATAATTTCTCATACTTTTCTCTCCAGCACACATACTCCTCCCAAAAGATCTATACAATACAAAAAAAACCTTATACCCATTATTCCAAAAGGAGTCGTCAGCCACACAACAAAAAAGGAACACCTATCTTCAACCTCCCATCTCTTGGCCAACCTTCTCTAGCCACACACTATTATCTTCTTCAACTGAGATCGACCTGCCACCTTAAATGACAGCTCTTCTGCATACAAACTAGAGCTTACAGTGACTATTTCCTTTCACCCAATAATGATTCCTCTCTCTCAAGCCCTCCTTCATAGCCCATCTTCCAATCGATAGTCCTGTCTCTCTCTCTCTTGACCTCAACATCACCAGTGGAGCTGAGTTTCCCCAAGCCAACTGAACCAACAAAGACCCATCAACACCGGTTTCATCCCTATGGTTACCAACTACTAACTTTATGACCAATTAAAACCAACAACCGACGACATCCTCATCTCATCTAGCACCTTACAAATCCATCAAAACTAAACCCGCTAGCAATAAAAGAACAATAAATAAAAACCAACCCAACCATGGAAGAGGGAAGCAAACCTAAAGAAAAGGAAAACCAATTATTGTTGGTGTCATTTTTTTTTCTAGGTAACAAAGATACTTACTGCCAACGTAGGAAGAAAAAAAAGAATAAATTTTTTTAGATCCACCAGTTTTCCTTTCTCATCGGTGACGGCGCGTGATTCCACACATCGGTAGCGATGATGGCACGTGAAACCCACATGCCGCTAATGTTTCCCTATTTCTAGCACTAGTTTTGAGTTACAATAACCTCTCTAGTCGATTCCCAATGCTCAGAAGGTCGATTTATAACCTCAAATTATTTTTTTGACAAATTGTTAAGCTTGTGAAATTTTGGGACTTTGGGACCAAATTTTGTATAATATTAAAACTGTTGGACACTTAATTTGGTTTGATGTGTGTTGTGATTTGAGATAATTTGTATTGGGTTGTTAGTTTTGTTTTAGGTTGTGATTGTTATTTAAGCATTAAATGTTGATGCATGAATTTATGTTTGGATTTAGGTTGAGTCATTTGAATTATCATGAAATTCATATATAAGCTTGTGAGCTCAATAAGATTTGTGTGAATGTTTGGCATTGTTTGGTTTTGAGTTTATTGATAATTTGTCTTGAATTGATATCGTTGTTGAAAAAACCTTGATAAAAACATTTTTATTTGTGTTTTGCCGAACATGGTATTTGTCCTGTTCTTCATAAATTTTTAATTGTTGGAAGATCATTTTGTAATTAAATTTGAATTCGCTACTTTTTTCTACCCTCATATATTTAATATTTGGAATTGTGACTTACATGTAATACGCTTATTTGGTATTAAATGAATCGATTCCCTTCTATAAAAACAACAACAAAAAAATCTTTTTTTTTAAAATACAATTTTTATTTTAAATTGCATATAGCCTAGAACCCTAAAAATTATTTGAGAATTATTTCAAAATCTAAAATATTCTGGCATCTTTTTTTAAAAAAAATATTTTATGGATTTTACAACAAGTTTGTAAAATTCAAAAGGATTTTGGCCAATATTTCAATAACCCTAAAAATTTTAATTACTGAAAACTAATAGTCAATATTCTCATATATATATTGGACTTACAAGTAGGCTGGTATTTAAATATCAGAAGTTGACTAGAAAAATCTCAAAAATATTTTGGATACTCACCAATTTTAATTAGGAGTATTTTTCATCATAATATACGAGTTGTGAAAAATGCTTTCGCCTTTCAAGATGGACGAACCTTGTGAGGGAACCTACGTTGATTTTTCCCACAAGAATTTATTTGGGTATACGAGTCCATAATAAATTCAAGATACTAGATCTATTCATAAGCGTAAACCTTTATTTTAAGTTATAGATGAACCATCGATTAGGAACCTATCAACACATTTAAGTCACTTCTAGACCATACAGTACAGCTTACCTTAGGTAAGATGCGTTAGGAATAATAATACCTTCCATAACCACAATCAATCTCTTACCTTAGAATTTCATATAAGACCAGTCCATTTGGGTCACCTAGTGACCTTGAACTAAACAACTAGGTGGCAAGTCCTTGATTCTGATGTCCCACCAAACAACAAGCGTATGTGCGACACTAATAATTGAGTATCATGAGCAAAAACAAAGTTTGGGAATTTTTGGGCCACAATTGAAGGTTAAATTGAAGAGGAAATTGAGAAATGAGGTTTAATTTGATTTAATTTGACTAATATTAAAAACAATTCAAAGTTCAAGGATGATTTTGAAATAAAGAGCCAATTTAGAAATCAATAGAGAGCTTAATTAAAGAAGAAGATCAAAATTGAGAGTTAAATTGGTAAAAAAAAAAATACATAATTTTAGGAACCAATGGTGAATTTGCAACAAATGGTTAAATATGAAGAAATAAATTAATTCAATTAGGATTTGGGACACAATCAAGAACAAAAGTGAGATTCAAGAATTTTAGAAAAACTAAAGACTAAATTGAAATTGGAATGATCAATTAATTCAATTTAGGGTTTAAATTGAAAGAAATTTCAAATTTAAATATCTTAATTGAATGAAATTGAAAAATTCAAAACCTAATGACTGTAACGAAAAGGAAAAAAACATTTCAAGTACCAATTATCTATTTATATAACTTTATTTTGGTCCTATTTGTTTCAATCCATTCCAAATTGTCCCAATTAAGTTCAATTGAATTATATTAATTCAATTTAGCCTATTTAATTCATGATTTCGGTCTAATTATTTTCAATTAACTTAATTTAGTCTAACAACTAAATTTGCCTAATATTTCATTTTGATTTCAAGGATTGAGCAAATCATGTTATATTTTCATTGGTCTCAATCTCTTCTGATTCCAGATTTTAGAGACCTAAAATACAGCAAACCAAACCTAAATTTCTCCAATCAAACCCTAAAATCTTGTCTTAAAAAAAAAACAACTTTATCTTTCCATTTTAAAAAGACAAACCAAAACTAACCAAAAAGGAAGGAGCTAGAGAAAAATTCCTAGCTCAAACTCTCATCTCCTTAACACACACAAAAAATTATTAACCTCATTCCACAACAAAACCTAATCTGCCTAGGCTAACATACAATGGACCAACCTGTCAATCATCAAGACAGAACTAACATCAGATTCTTCACTCATAGGAAAAACACATAATATCCAAAACACTTTCCACCAAACTATCCCAGAACACCTTCCACCAAACTACCTTCAATCTCCATCAAAACCATAATAAAACCTCTTTCACCTGATCAACTTTCCCTACTAAAAACCAAGCACAACATTGAGGCAGAACCAACAGAGGCACGTGAAGAGAACTATCACAACCAAGAACCAAAGCCTCTCATCAACCCATCACCCAAAAATAAATCAAATGAAATCTTCTACACTAACCTCCTTGTCACCATAACCAACAACTCAGCCACCGACCATAGTTATCCTTTATCCTAAACCAACAACCTCTCTATCTCTCGTCAACTTTGCCAGAAATAGCCACATCATTATCAAAATTAAACAGCCCACCAACAAATCTACCTCCCTCCCCCAATCAACCCGAGCTAGACATAATTAACCCATCCTTTATTAACCCGAAGCTTTTGATCGAAATGCCATCCTACTATCATCATAAGAACTACATCACCTTTCAACCATATGTTAGTCACCAATCACCAATCTCTTCCCTATAGCCATCACAATAGATAAACAATAGGAAGGGAAAAAGAGTCATGGTAGAGAGAAATAAAAAGGACAAAAGATTTTTTTGTTGTATTTTATGTTTCAAGTTGTTGGTGATTTCACTATTGGTATCGAAGTGACGAGCAGAGAGAGGAGATTTAGATCCACAAGGTAGCACACATTTAGTGGCAGCGACGTATGAACATACACACCAATAATGGTGGTGATGCATGGCTGAAACACGCCACCACTTTTCTTATACCTCAATATCAATTCCAACAGTCTTCTTGTTTGATTTTAGCACTTCCAATATATTTCTAATGTTTTTGAATGTCCATTTTAAGTTTTTTTTATTGATTTTTAATGTGTTATGATTATAGTTGAATTGTGATAACTGTGTAAATGTGTGACTGTAAGGTGTGTGAGTGAATTTAATAAAGGAGATTAGTGTGTGTGTGTGTGTTGTACTTGTTTTTTCATGTGTTAGATAAATGATTAAACAAAAAAGATTAAAAAAAGTTATACATTTGTTTTGATTTGCATCATGGCTAAGCTTTAAAAAAAGGCATAAAAAATATTTCTCTTTTGCATAATTTCGTATTTTTTTTAATATCATGTTTAGTAAAAAAAACCATTTTGAATGAATTAGCATTGTAAGAAATTATATTATTTTTGCATTTATTTTTGGGATTGATAACAAGTTTATTAAATCCATTAAAAGCATGTCCCAAATAAATTGTTATATTAGGCCTACATATATATAAAAAATAAATAATGATAAGAATTCTCAACATACAAGATATTATAAACAGAAAGCCAAAGTCTATTTTTGCCACTCCTGTAGATCCAAAACCATTTCTTATCATCCATATGAATCAACACCCATATGAATCAACACCCATCCTTTTCACAACCTTGATGAAATCTTTTTTTTTTTTAGAGATAAACATCATTTTTATACATCTCCTTTTTAAAAAAGGATCGATTTCCATATTTTTAAATCAAATATGGGTTATGCCAATTTTTAACGATTTTGATGAAATTTGTTTTAAGACTTAAAATCAACATCTTTGATAAGTCTTTTATTTTTAAGTACTGGTGTCATTTTTTGATGTATCTAAAGATCGACGTTAAAATTTTCATAAAATTAGAAATGAAAAATGACAAAACAAACTAAAAACAATTAGGATAATTGACAACAATTGAAAAAGACAAATTTAAGAGAAAACATAAAATTAAAGTAACATTTCGTAAAAAAAGATGTTTTAAGCATAACTAACCATTTACCTGAGTCTCTAGAACCAATGCTTATCTTTAGGATCCCTGGTTTTTATCTAATTACTAGGTGGTGACTTCATTTTTTCACAATACATTTAGTCCCCGTCATGATATCCATTGAGGTATGACAAATAGAATAGACTATAATGGGTAACAAGGGTGATCAAAGCTAACATTTACCATCTTTAAGACCTTAAGGTGGAAAGCCTCCAACATGCATTGCATTCAGATAATCTAAATATGTATCATTAGTGGATTGGACATTTTCAGTACTTATATATACCTATGAATAAAAAATGTTAAAATTTTCTCTATAAAAGGTCACCATTAAAATTGTTTTTATTTATTGTTATCTAAGAATAATCTTCTTGAAATGATCTTCATACAATATTTACCATGTCATTTCCTGTACATGATTCTCTAACCATGGGCAAAAGAACTCATGTACCTATGTATAATGTGATATTTATCCAAGTACGAAGACAACTTAGCCAACATAAAAGTTGTTCTCCATCCAGGCAAAGGCAACATCCAACCTAAGTTCAATGATGTCTTCAAACAGTCATAAAAAGTCATCTTGGCCAAATAAAATGACAAGCATATACTTGGAATTTTATTTAAAAAAAACAAATTGTAAATATCATATAAACATAAAAACCCCAAACATAACTTTATTTGGGTATTGTAAATATCATGTTCCCTTTCGAATTTACATGCTAAACACTTAAAAATTTCTAGGTATGGATTTTTTTCATCCTTTGATATACATGTTTTTTAAGTGTGGTGACTTTGAGTCCCTCAATAGATGGCATATAGGCTTTGGATCCCCGATAGAAAGATATAAAATACAAACATTACAAGATTTAGAAAAAAAATCATTCAATAAAATAAAATCCAAAAATAAGTTTAAATAAATTCATAAAATAAAGCATATATTGGGAAAATATTCATCACACATGTAAAAAAAAAAACTCATTGGTTCAAGGCTAAAGTTTAACAAAAAAAAAAAAAAAGAATATATGTATACTCTTTATCGTAGGAAGCCTCTTCAGTTGGCTTCCTCGCCATCTAAGTTAGGGAATATGAAGGAGTTCTTTTTTTTTTTTTTCCCTTTCACACTTCTTAGTTATAAGCCTTGTAATTCTCAAAGAGAACCATAGTAGCCCATCCATTTGAGTGTAACTGACTTGTATAAATATTATAATGAAAATATAAACTTTGTACAAATTAGGAACTTATACCTATATTTGAACATATAAAATGGCATAATTATCTTCACCCCCTACTTAAGCCTTGTTAAGTTCTCTACTAATCCTCTCAACCTATAAAGGAATCATAGCCATATATCCCCTCCATAACCAAACATTAATATCTATTACATGTTATTTTATGGCTATGCTAGGATAAATATTTTCTAACTGGTTATTAGTTTGTTTTTAACCTTGGGGAGAGCCTTAGTTTATATAGGAGGTTCTCTGGCCTCAAATTCAACATTTTCTATGGCCTTACCACATGGGGTAGTCCTAACCTAGACCCATAAACTTCCCTAAAAAAGTAAGTAATACATAAGTTTTTTAAAAAGTTTCAAGAAAAATTGCTGACCTAAAAATGAGTTTATTCACTATAATTAAAATCCCCTAAATGCTGGTTTTAGAACTTGAAATTACACCTAAAATCCATACCAAGAGAAAAGGGAATAAGACTAGTTTTCGTGGTGATTTTCGGAGTGGTTTTGTATAATTTAGTATATGTTCTTGTAACTTCTTAATAATGGTCTCTTTTACCTAAAATTATTTAGTCTAAAAAAGCTTGAGAGAGCAAAATTATATCAATTTTGATTTTCTAAAAGGTGACAAAGTAAAAGCAATAACATACCTTATATACACCTTTATATAATAAATGATAGTTTATTATCTTTAGTCATGTGTCCCACTTACTTGACATGTAATGCTAGCCTATTTATCACTTACAAATTTTAAAATTCAAAAGTTATAAACCCTTCGCCTCTTTATCACATATTCTTATGCTGGCTTTTAAGATTCTCTTGTATAATTTTATCATAATAATTCATAGGGAAATAAAGCAACATGGAAAATGTTTGTGCTTAGAATTAGTCCTAATAGAAGTATTTGTGTTCGATAACATAAAGACCCAGGGAAGTTGCTGGTACATATAGGATTTTATACCTATAGCATAGGCAAAAAGTGCAAGGTACAAAACATAGCATAAGTCCAAAGCATCGGACATGAGGTATATGTCAAGTCAAGCCTAAAAAATGATGGGTTAGAACATATACATAGGGTCCCCAAGCTTGAACATGATGCATCTCCAAGTTAGGCTTGATCACACCATTTAGCCTAACAGAACATTGAACTCATGATGATGATATGAGCCTCATGGGTGTACATGACCCCTAATTGACCCTATTAGCCCAAAAAGCCCTGGTAACTATATAATAGGCTCAGGGTTTCCTTTTAGCCTATGAGACCACTCATATGAACATACATACCCTAACCTTAAACACATCAATTTGTTTTTAATGTGTTAATATCATTCTATCACAACCATACTTATTTAAGTGATGTTAATCATGTTGGACTTGTTTTAAACTTAGTTGATGACCTACGTGACAAGATATAAGAGATTAAGGTATATATGGGATAGTGAAGTTATTTGATTTTTTACGAAGAAAAAAGAGGAAAAGGTCACGATTTTGTTGTGCTTTGCGAAGCTATTAAAACTAGCCCAACCCATGACACCAACTCAATCAAAGATTTGGATCACAAGTTGATTAAGATGATTAACTTGAGTTTATATTGTTTTAATAGTTAATTATGTGTAATTTTATTTATAGGTGCCACTATTGGCACACTATAATTGCCAATGATATCGTTACCAAGTTGCAAAAAAACAATAATGCCCTTCCCTTTATCCCAGGTCTGTTTGTTTTGTATAAAATATTTTACATGTGAAATATTTTTTCAATAGTGGTGGTAGAGGAAGAGGTTGTGGTGAGATGATGATGGTGGTAACGAGGCAA
>Ga0325402_1008113_pt1 | contig 9991 bp, 4 predicted proteins | sample PopdelMetagenome_22_FD_207212 | JGI IMG/M metagenome (GOLD analysis project Ga0325402, IMG submission 207212) | Populus deltoides microbial communities from Bellville, Georgia, United States - Xylem-PdKOR-R3 | ecosystem: Host-associated > Plants > Phyllosphere > Stem > Wood/Secondary xylem... | reverse complement strand
TTTTTTTTTTTGTTATGTTTCTGTTTGATGTTAACAGAGATTTCAGAAGTTTGAGTATGCCAAAACACAGTTGTTTAAAACCGAGGGCCGCGGGTGGGGTCTTCTTGCTGATGAGGAGATAAAGGTGAGAATGATCTACTTGGGATTAGCTTTTGCAATCATTTTTAGAATATATTCCTTTGGTTGGATTCTCTTATAATTTGTTCTCTGTTATTAGCCGCTTCAAGGCAAAGACAAGAAAGTTCATCTACTTGCTAGATATGCACAGGAGTAAATTATTTAGGTGGTCTGTCAGTAATCAGTATCTAATGCATGTCATGGCACCATTACTAATTGATAACATAATTTGTCCCTAATATTTCTGCCTATATGTTATCTTACAATGGGTGCAATTATGCTCAGAGTCCTCCTTTTCTAAGTAATGCAGGCAGGACAATTTATTATTGAGTACTGTGGAGAGGTAATATCCTGGAAAGAAGCAAAGAAAAGATCCCAAGTTTATGAAAATCAAGGTAGAATGAATTTCATCATAGATATGCCTGGATCACTTTTCAATTGAAGGTAGCTTCATCTTTTCATGTGGCTTGATGCAGGACTCAAAGATGCATTTATCATTTCACTGAATTCCACTGAATCTATCGACGCCACTAAAAAGGGAAGCCTTGCGAGGTTTATAAATCATTCATGGTGAGTGTCTTAGATCAGAAGATTAATTTTTCTATTTGTTTTAGATGTTTCTTGGTTTCACATCCTTTTTTGGTTTTTGAATTGACTTTGACTTGTAACTAAAAAAAAATTGTAGCCAACCAAATTGTGAGACAAGAAAGTGGACAGTTTTGGGGGAAATAAGGGTTGGAATATTTGCGAAGCATAACATTTCTATTGGAACGGAACTGGCATATGATTATAATTTTGAATGGTACGGTGGTGCCAAAGTTCGCTGCCTCTGTGGTGCAGTCAACTGTTCTGGGTTTCTTGGGGCAAAGTCTCGTGGTTTCCAGGTAAACTTTCAAATGGTGAATCTGAACTTAGAGAGAATTTGACACATTTGACCATGTATTAGATTTGAAACTGAAGTTTTAATGAAAGGCAAAGTTTCATTTTTTGCTAAATATTGTAGCAAATGTGTTTATAACGTTTTGAATCTATTTTTCCATGAATTTGTTCTCATTTTAGAAATCTCATGTTGTGAGTATTGTTCCTTGCCTTACTTATGTTTTTCTTTGTTTTGCTTATCTTTGATGAGCATCAACATTGATGTGGTTCTGGAACTTCTGATAAACTTTCCTCTCTCCTCATGTTCAACAGGAAGATACTTATCTCTGGGAAGATGACGATGACAGGTAATTTATTCTTATTTATGATGCATTGTGCAGCAAAAAAAAATCATTTTTATTTGTTAGGGGTTATCATAGTTTTATTGAATTATTTTGGCACGTACATAGAGGCAGCTATTAATCTTTATTCTTCCTACATTTGAAATCATTTATGAGGAGCTTGCCTTTTATCCTTCCCTGCTGATTCAGATGGGATAAGTCATTATCAACTTATATGATTAGTGACAGTCAACACAACAAGGACAGGAGTGCTTTGTTTAGCTGGTTTAGTTACCACCCCTCACCTGCATCCAGTAGCAAGGACAACTGTGCTTCTTCCATCTAATGTTGACCTGTAGGGACCAATATTACCATATTATTACCCAGTAATTTACAATGTGCAATAGAATCTAGCCTTGTTGTTTTGCCTGCTGCATCTCAATATTGTTCCTATCCATGTTTACAAGGCATCCCTGTTTCTTTTGATAGATCTGCTACACCTTATCAGGAAATCATAGATAAAATAACACTTATACTGTTTTGTAATTGGCTGTTTCATACATTAAGGTGGAAATGATGGTTTAAATGCTAATTTGTTTTGTATCTTGTCCAATGACTACAAAATTGGACCTTTTTTCTTCCATTACTGTGAAAAATTCTTCCTGTGATGGCTTGCAAAGAGAAAATATTCCGCCAACATCTAGGTTAAGTGTCAATAATTTTAAGATCACCTGCTCTTGAATCTTAAAGAAATTATCATGGAACAAAAACCTTTTCATACGTGCATATATACTAATACCCTGAATTTACTGCTAACTTTGTTCTCTGGCTAAGGTGTGCCCTCGGACTACATCTTTGTGATAAACCATTCATATGGATGTACTTTGTTACCATATTTACTTCAAATTGATTTTTGGACACAGGTATTCAATTGAAAAAATTCCACTATATGATTCTGCAGAAGATGAACCTTCCTCCAAGTTCCTCAAAATTGCAAACTCCGATTCTGAATATGATATTGGTGGGAAAATTGAATATTCCACAGTGATGAATTTTAATGTGGAATCTGACAAACCCTTGGAATCCACTGTTCTTAGTGTTCAACCGCTTGATTCTTTTCCAATGGAGGGTGTGGTTATGAATGCAGTAAAAGCTGAAGCTAATGAAGAGATGGCATTATATTCCCAAGGTACACCACAATCATTTGCACCAAAGAATGCAATGATATCTCGCATCCGAAGTAATAGTGCATGCCGGAATTATCACATTGGATCAGGGCCCGTGCCGAAGAAACGATCAAAGCAATATTCTACAGGAAAGTTGAAACATCTGATGCAAAAGCAAGTTGATGCAAAGCATGTTACTAAACTCCTGGCAGTGAAAGAAGCTCAAGAGGAAGTGCTCACTTATGAGGTATGGGTTTATTTATGTACTTGTAAATATACACATACTTGCATGTGTACCCACACATTTGTAATTAAACTATTTTATGCAAGCAAAGGTGGAGATGATTCCCAGCCTTACACTCATTACAATTGGTTTAAATATAAACCAAAAAGGCTGATTAATTTCCTCGTTAGGCTTTGGCCTCTTAATTTCAGCGGACCATGGATAAGTGGTTTACATTAAAAAAAAAAAAAAAGCATGGTTAAGAAGTGCAGGGGCATTTGTGGATTTTTAAAAGGTTGCTAAAATAATCTTGTGTGCGCTCGCTCACATGTGGATTTACTAGGGTCAAGAACAAAACTTTATTACTGTAGAAAAAACTATAGGATGCTCATTTCATATTCAAACCAAAATATATGATGCAAAAGGTAAGGCGTTAAGAAATACAGGATGCAAAGTGCTATTAGAGCAAAGCTGATGAATGTTTTTGCGGGGGACTTTGTAGAATTGAAACTTCAATGTCTTCCTTCTTCCGTATTATACGAAGCTTATGATGAAGTAAGGAATGAAGGACTTGAGAACAAACCTAAAAACATCATATTTTTCTTGTTTTTTCATTTTAGATGTTAATCTCGTTCATCATAATTATAATTGGGATAGAAACTGACACTGTATACACCTGACTGCTCTGAAGAAATTGGTATCTGGCTATTCATGTACCCTTTTTCTTGCAGAGCATCAGTGTTAGAACTAATGTTGCTGTGTTTCATTATTATTTCCTCTCTCTGTGAGTAACATATATATGTGCGCGCTCGCGGATGCAATGCGATTTCCTTTTCTTATGTTTAAAGCTTATTACTGGGGCAGGAAATGAAAAACGATGCAGCCTCCGAACTTTCTTTGTTGTACAATGAAATAAGACCCGTGATTGAAGAGCATGAGAGGGATAGCCAGGACAGTGTACCTACCACTGTTGCTGAGAAGTGGATACAGGTATGCTGCACGAAATTGAAGGCAGAATTTGACCTTTATTCCTCCATTATCAAGAATATTGCTTGCACTCCACAAAGGACACTTGAACAAGCACGACCTTCTGAAGAACCTGGTAATGACAATGAAGTCAAGTATCTAGGATACTGAACATGTTGACAACCGTTTCCAAAATAAATAAAAAAGAAACACAAATTGCTCGATCACATAATGTCTTCTTGCCTCTCATCCTTGATAGCATACTAAAATTCTTCCCTGGGATGGCAGCTGTTATTTTTGAAAGTATTTTTTGTGATAGTGGTTAGTTTGATTATTTTTTAAAGTATTTTTTGGTTTATTGGATTTTTTTTAAAAGTATTTTTAAAAATATATATATATATATATATAGTTTTTAAATGATTTCGACAAAAAGAATATTGAAATTAGTAATAATATTTTTATTTGCTATAAAACATATTCGAAGGTATTGGATATTGGCCTCCGTGATAAACCCAGGTTTCTGAAATTCTAAACAAGAAAGAAAGAGAAGAGTTTAGTTCTTTCTTGCAAACGATTGAATTATAATGGCATGTGAAAGTGCGTATTGCATTGATTCATATCTTGATTGGTGTTTAACCCTGATAAAATATTGTTTCAGCTCGAAATGTGTTTTGCTTGTTTTTTAATATATATTTTTATGTGAAAATATATTAAAAAATATTTTTTTATATTAAAACCATTTAAAAACTTTAAAATAAAAATTGATTTTTTTTAAGACGCGCAATATTAAAGATACCTGAATATCATAATCAACATCAATCATGGTGGGACCCAGTCTGACAATGCACGTTATGATTCAACCCATCGTCCTCCGCCCTCTACACTATCCTTCCCCAACACCTAGCCCCCCACCCTCCCTCGTCGACTTCTAAACCCTGGAAAGATTCTTATATAAGAAACCACCACTCTCCCCCCCTCTCTATAAATGGACCCCGCTCTCATAGCCGCAGCCGCATCCGCCGCTGGCAGCGTCCTCTTCCTAATAATTATCTTGGCTTTCATAGTCTTCGTCTGCAAGTCCACCAAAAACTACGACTATGGACGCCGCCTCCGCCACCATCAGACCAGAACCGTAACAAACCCGGAGCTCTCCTCCGTAACAAGGGACGAAAGCGCCTCTTATGACCCGACTATAAGCCACATCTCCATGGAAGAGCTAAAAGTCTCCACCAAGAACTTCTCCACCGATTTAATCATCGGCGATGGTAGTTTCGGCTTGGTTTATAAAGCTACACTCTACAACGGCTCCACGGTTGCTATTAAAAAGCTTGACCCGGACGCTTTTCAAGGTTTTCGTGAGTTTAGCGCCGAGATGGAGACTCTAGGTCATTTACGCCATGGAAATATTGTCAAGATTCTCGGGTATTGTGTTTCGGGCCGGGACCGGGTTTTAATTCTGGAGTTCGTTGAAAGAGGGAGTCTTGACCAGTGGATTCACGACACAGCATCAACGGATAACGATTACTTTGATAAGTTCCCATTACCCTGGGAGACGAGGATCAAGATAGTTATGGGCGTGGCCAATGGGCTTGCTTATTTGCATGGGCTTGATACTCCCATTATTCATAGGGATATTAAGGCTAGCAACATTTTGCTGGACTCGAGCTTTCAGGCCCATATCTCTGATTTTGGGCTTGCCCGTAGAATCGATGCGTTGCGCTCGCATGTGTCCACGCAGGTTGCGGGGACCTTTGGGTACATGCCACCGGAGTATAAAGACGGTGCCATCGGAGCGACGGTGCAGGCAGACGTTTACAGTTTTGGGATTTTGATGTTTGAGATTGCGACCTCAGAGAGGCCGGATTTGCCTAAGGTGATAGAGAAGAAAGAGGTGGGGTTTATTGAATGGGTTAAGAAGATGTTGGGGCAAGATCGTCATATGGAGATATTGGATTGTAATATGCCGAAGGAGGGTTTGAGCGGAGAAGATCAAGTCAAGGAATATTTTAGGATTGCTTCTTTGTGCACAGAGGAGTTTATGGGAGATAGGCCCGCCATGAGTGAAGTTGTGGATTTGTTGAAAAAACTTTCATAGGTTCTTCAAGATTTTACTTCTTGTATTGGCCATGTATGACCAAGTTGAGTTAAATAAAATTAAATCGAAAAAATATTAGTAATTTCTTCAAAGAATAAAAAAACATTATTCGTTTTCTTTTCTTTCATCACAAACTAAATAAATTTCCCCTTTAATTTAAAAGGATAACAAGAAATTAATTGTTATTTTTAAATACAAATACCCATACAGCAAGTAAATAAAAGTATAAACACTCGATTAAAAATAAAATATAATGTTCGTACATGTTCCACATGTGCATGAGCATGCTCACATCAATTCAATGGCTATATTAGCATTCATTTAAAGAATTCTAACAAAGATTTTGATTAGAAAAAAAATAAAAAACTACAATCTTAAATAACCAAAACGTCATTAACTCTTTACAATATATAACGACATGTCACGTAAGACTTGGAAATGATTTAATTATTCTGATGACGGTTATTACAATTATATACATGGCATGATCATGGCTGGGATGTGGCATACAGGATGCAAATTTAATCAAAACACATGAACCACCAACCTATCCAAATCGATGGAGTTTTTTTTTTTTTTTTATAGATAGGTAAGTAAATTGTCAAATTCAATTTGAAATCGATTTAAATTTAACTTAGTATATATATTTGTAATATATATATATTCTAACATATATATATATATATATATGTTGCCACACTTCACCGCAGGTAAAACAATAATTTTTTATTTAAAAATAAAAATAGGCATAAAAAAATTTAAACCCAAAGTCATTGGTTAAAGTGATAATTTAAATAATATAAAAAAATAAAACACAATAGCAATAAATAAATTGATCAAAAAAACAAAAAAAACCACATTCAAACCTATTTAGATTATTAAACAATCTAATGCTAGCGTAACTGAAGGAAAACCAGAACAAAAGGAGACAAACTTTTAAAAAAATCAACTTTAAAAACAGAGAAAAAACGAAGCAATCTCAGACGAACCTCTTAAAACTCATCTAATCTAAAAAACCTACAGCTTGTTAGATTATGAACCCGAATTCAATTAAAAAGTTTAAATGTCATCCAATTTAATTTCAAATGATGGAATTGTTGAAAAACTACTAATAAAAAAACTTGCAAAGGAAAATGAGCAAAAAAAAAAGGCTTAAAATCTGACAAAAAAAATCAAATAAAATTAAAATTAAAAAAAAAAAATTATCCCATAAAAATTGAGAAAATTCTCAGGACTAAAGATACATCGAGGGATGAAATTGAGAAAAACAATTAATAAAAAAATACCATGCAAAACCAAAAAAAAAAGCAATTAAAAAAATTAAGACTGGATCCGACATAAAAATCAAATGAAATTAAATATTTAAGGATGAAATTGTTAAAAAAAAAATCCATCAAGAAAATGATTTAAAAATAGCAACTAAAATGAACATGTCCAAATTTTACACAGAAATTAAATAAAAAAAACACATAAGGTGAAATTGTAAGAAAATAAATCAATCAAGAAAACAATTCAAAACAAAACAAATAGCAATTCAAAGAATGAGCACAAAATTTGAAAATTAATTTTAAAAATCAAATAACCAAGGATGAAATCAAAAAATAAAATCAAATTGAAAACAACCAATGTAAATTAAAAAAATTACAAGTAAGAGAAGAGAGACTGAATAGACAGAAAAAAACATTTGAAGGGCAAGTTTGATTTTCAGCATGATCTGTACTCAAATCCAAAAAGAAAGAGAAGGAAAAAAAAAGAAAAGATCATTTTCGACGTACAACCACCATACATGCATCATCTAGAGAGGAAAAGGACGTTGAGACGAATCTAATGATGCAGGAAAAGCACTAGTACAATCAATGGAGTCAACATCATGCGCCGTCTAAAGTCGGCGAAACGGCTAAGGTATGGACGAGTGTTTTGCACGTGTTAGCAACTTTTTTGGTATTTTTTTCTAATTGCACAAAACCAAAAATGCCTCCAAAACTAATCAATAATCACAAATAGACCATGAGAAAATTGCTACAAAGCTCCTGAATGCAAAGCTAAAGTATTTGAATGACATTGGTAATGTCGTAATAACATTGTTCAATTAAATATGAAAATACAAAGTTATCCATGTACAGAAAGCATCAAATTATTTTATTATAGGGTTAAATTTGTTGTTTTACTATGTATTTACAAACACAAATTACCAAAATAACCCCACTCAATTTTCAAAAGACATCAACATCCTATAAAAAAGACCATCCTGCCCCTATAACAAATGTAAAAGAGAAAATGACAAAGGAACAATACAATAATCACATTATTGAAATGAATAATAAATCGTGTCTTGGAATACAGTAAAATCATTATAAGTTTTAGTGTTTTGTTAATTTTTTTTAATGTTAAATAATATTTGAATAATAGATATTCATAACTCATTAGAATATGAATATTTAAATTATCTATCCAATAAGTAATAGATAAAATATAAATATAACCTTATCATTTTTTGTTCTTGACTAGCTAGTTGGTTACATGCGTGTTATCCCATAAATTTTTTAATAATATTGTTAAACTACACCAAGCTTATGGGATTAAAATGATGATCCATTGAGTAAAATTAAATGATGTAGAAATTTTTCCAGTAAGGCTCAGCTAACGTGACGAGAGTACTATTGGTCCACCCTGCTAAAAATTAATAGCCTTGAATTAAAACAGTAAAGCAAAAATATCATTTACTCTTTACAATATATTATTGATAAATTATTTTTTTTTAATTTAATATACGTGTCCACACCAGCTTGCACGTACCTTAACTAATTCTATGACTATATAAATTTTAAATGGTTATTATATAAGTAATTACATGATTTAAATCTGAAATTATAAAGAAAATAAATATCTTGATGTGAAGTTTTTACGATTCACCCCGCTTAAATGGTTATTAATATTCGAAAGTAGTGGCAACAAGTGGATCAATATAATGACACGTCCAAGTAAAATTTGGAAATGATTTAATTATTCTGACGGCTGTGTGATTGACTGTGTCCATTCAAATATTACAATTATAGACATGACATGATTGCAAAGAGATTGTTTTTTAAAATATTTTTATTTTTAAAATTATTTTTAATATTAATATATTAAAATAATTTGATAATATAAAAAAATATTAATTTAAAATAAAAAGTATTTTATTTTTAAAAAATACTTTTAAGACGATGTTTTATTATAAATATTAAAATAATATTTTTTTGTGAAGTTTTTTTTCATCTAGTTTTTTTATCATAAATATTAAAATTATTAAATCTAACTTCCCGACTTAAATTTAACTTACACGATGATTTATATTTTTTTAAATTCAATATAATATTTATTTATCTTAATATTGATCCAATTAAATAGAAATTAACTTAAAACTATATTTAAAAAAAAAACAAAGTTGATTTAATGTTTTCTTTATAAAAAAGAAATATTAGAATGATAACATTATAGATAGATTCAGGTCAAATCAAATTAACATATCAAATTTATGATCTAGATTATAACCTTAACAAAGTTTAATAGCCTAGGCTTTTAGAATCTATTTTCTATTTAATTAAATAATTATATTTATTTATTTATTTGCAATGCAAGACAACAATTACAATTACTAAGGAGAAATGTATTCTTTAATTTAAATTTCATTTCCTTTTTAATGAATTTTCATGTTGTTTGAATGAAAGCATATTTTTTAATTATAAATCAATTTTTTATTTTTTAATAAAATTAATTATTAATTTGATATTAATATTTTTTTTAATACCGTAATAACTCATTATAAATAAAACATGAATTCACCATCTATTTTAAGTTTCACTTAAATTTAAATTAACATTTAAATCTTTTTATGTGCTTTGGTGCGATGTGCCCGTAATAATCAGCGTCAGCGTCAGCGAGATAAGGTCAATCTTTGCGAGGCGGGGAGGCTGGGAGCGTGGTGTCCGCAAGAGTGAGTCGAGTGGGATATGTTTTTATTTTATTTCGAAGAGTGAGTCAAGTGGGATATGTTTTTATTTTATTTCGAAAAGTTAAAGTAGTTGCTTTCATCATTCGGAGTGTTTTTTTGCGGTCCACTTGAAATTTAAAAAGAAGATAAATAAATCCAGTTGTAGCTTTCAGACAGTACGAGACATTAAAAAGGGATAAGATTAGTGGGAAAAAAAAGTAGAAGAAATATGATAACTTTAAGGTAACTAGA
>Ga0325402_1008110_pt1 | contig 9994 bp, 8 predicted proteins | sample PopdelMetagenome_22_FD_207212 | JGI IMG/M metagenome (GOLD analysis project Ga0325402, IMG submission 207212) | Populus deltoides microbial communities from Bellville, Georgia, United States - Xylem-PdKOR-R3 | ecosystem: Host-associated > Plants > Phyllosphere > Stem > Wood/Secondary xylem... | reverse complement strand
TTGTTGTCTAGTAGAACGAGTTTTTGCAATTTTTAAGATGTAAAGTTAGCAAGATTGAAGAGAGAATCCAATAGTTTTAGATGTTTTGTTAATGTACACCACATGTTTGATTAAAATTCAAAACAAAAAGGGCAATCTTATAATTATAATAGTTTTGTAATTTGACACAAAAAAATAATAAAAAGGTAATTTTTAACTTTATAGAAATTTTGTAATTTTAACACTACCAGAGTTTTTTGTTCATTAATTGAAACACAACAATAATCCTATAAATAATTTGATTTCTTTTTTTTTTCAACTTTTTTTCACACACATGCAAATTGTTATGAAATTATGAACCATAGGATATAAACTATAATTTCTAAAAGAACAGAGGCGAGGTAAAAAAATAACTAAACCACAGAAAAGTCAGCATAATTTTCTCTTTTTTTTTAACTATAACCAAAAATTCTATTTTTCAAAATTTATCTTTAATTTGACACTTCACTTTTGCAAAAGTATGCAAAATGAAAAAAAAAAATCGACACATAAAACATGCTAATATAACTTAAATGGATGAAATTGTAAACAAAAAAAAAGTTTAATAACTATAACATGTAGGCGCAAGAGATGCTTATTGTATGATCAGATAGGTAAACAGTGTTGGAATCTTGATACAATAGGTGATCACACAATTAAATCTGAATGTATAACCATTGATAAGATAATATTTTCAGGTGTGTCTGTGATTGCTTTATTATTGTGGAAAAGTTTAGTGCCTCCTAAGATTGAAGTCTTTCTTTGGCAATTGATGCATGACAACTTATGTACTAAGGATTTCTTAGCCTATAAATATATAATAGAATCTTCAAGTCATATGTTCCTCAGCAATTATACCGCAACCTCAACAATCCACCTTAGATTCCATTGCCCAAATAAAAGACATGAATCTCGAGTTTTTTTAAAAAAAATTATTTTGATGTATTTTTAAGTGAAAAACATTTTAAAAATCAATTTCTACTACAATATCAAACATGCTCTTAGACCCCTAAAGATATGGAAATGATTTTGAATAGTAATGCCATATTTAATTTAACAAGCATGAACTATTGCATTTCACCGACCAGCATGTTGTCAAATTAAAAATGTGGGAGTGTGGTAACGGTTGCTTTTAAAAGTGTTTTTCGTTTAAGAATACATGAAAATAATTTTTTTATTTTTTAAAAATAATTTTTGATATCAGCACATGAAAACAATTCAAAAAAAAAATCAAGCAAAAAAAATTTCAAAAAAAGCATGAAATTTAGTTTCAATCATAAAAATAAACAATCCTAAAAATACGTTGGGATAATTTTAAAAAGCCATGCAAACTCATCAAACTCACAAGTAAGACTAACATGAGCCATTTCTGGGATCATATGACTGAAAGAGAAAATGGTAGGATGTTGACTTTCCAATCACCAAAAAAGTTGATTTGATTTTTAAACATTTGATTCTTCTAATTTTAGCTAAATTAACTCTAATTGTATATTCTTTTAATTAATTGGATCTCTAATTAAATTAACTAGGATCCTAAACTTTTCTACCTCCTTCATTTAAGTCATTAGCTTTTCAATTTTTGTTTGTTGCATAAGTTTTCCATTTTCTTTTTTAATTATGCCCTCAATTGATTGAATTAGGTTTTAAAACTTTTCTCTCTTCTTAAATTTAGTTCTTGGTCTCCTATTTTATTCAATTGTGATCAATGTCAACCTTTTTTTCCTTAATTATTTTTGATAAAACCTCAAATTGCATGCACATATGAATTTCCAACTAACTGCAAATTAAATTCATGAATTCTTGTGATCCAAAAACATTTTTTAAAACAAATTGATTTTTTTCTTCTAAAGTAAACACTTTTTTTTTGGAAATTTGAAAAGTTTCTAGGGGTCCAAAATTAGTGTATAACACCTTACATGATTTATTTTGAAATTTAAGTTAGCCAAGAACTCATATTTTGATTTGAATCGCAACTGGGCCAATTATCTGGTATATATTATGAATAAGCAACAAAACGGTGTCGTTCAAACTGCATCTACTTTGCGGTCTTGTCTGCTTTCTCACATTTCGCAAGCCCTAATAAGTTAGAGAGACAATCAGAGAAAAACCCATTTCCCGCCTCCCCATCAAAATGGCCGACAGCACCTCCACCAAATCCAGAAAACGCCGCCAACCCGACCCAGACTCCACCACCGAACTCCTCTTCAAAAACCTCCTAAAACCCGACTCTGTAATCCTCCAAACTCTACAATCCCTCGTAATCTCCACTGCATCCGCCTCCTCTTCAAAACCCCTCACTCTCTCCGACCTATCACTCTCTTCCAGCTGTCGAGAAGTCGCCGACCTCTCCCTTACCTCTGTCCAATCTGAGATCGAAGCCTTAACCATCTCCATCGTCCAGTCAATCCTCTCCGGTAAGGGCTTCTCCTTCAATGTCCCCTCACGGTCTGCCACTAACCAACTCTATGTCCCGGAACTCGACCGCATTGTCTTAAAAGACAAAAATACCCTCCGCCCTTTCGCTAACATTTCATCAGTCCGCAAATGCACAATAACTGCAAGGATCCTTTCCTTAATCCACCAGCTTTGTCTAAAAAGCATTCATGTTACAAAGCGAGATTTGTTTTACACTGATGTGAAGTTGTTTCAGGATCAGACACAGTCTGACGCTGTTCTTGATGATGTTTCGTGTATGCTTGGGTGTACTAGGTCTTCTCTTAACGTGATTGCGGCGGAGAAGGGGGTGGTTGTTGGGAGATTGATTTTTAGTGATAATGGGGATATGATTGATTGCACCAAAATGGGAATGGGAGGGAAAGCGATTCCACCGAATATTGATAGAGTTGGGGATATGCAGAGTGATGCATTATTTATTTTGTTAGTTGAGAAGGATGCTGCATATATGAGGTTAGCTGAGGATAGGTTTTACAATCGTTTTCCATGTATTATTGTGACTGCGAAAGGGCAGCCGGATGTGGCTACAAGGCTTTTTTTAAAGAAAATGAAGACCGAGTTGAAGCTGCCGGTTTTGGCATTAGTTGATAGTGATCCATATGGGTTGAAGATTTTATCTGTTTATGGCTGTGGGTCGAAGAATATGTCTTATGATAGTGCGAATTTGACCACACCGGATATTAAATGGCTGGGGATTAGGCCTAGTGATTTGGACAAGTATAAGATTCCTGAGCAATGTAGGTTGCCGATGACTGAGCAGGATATCAAGACTGGGAAGGATTTGTTGGAGGAGGATTTCGTGAAGAAGAATCCAGGGTGGGTTGAGGAGTTGAGTTTGATGGTAAAGACTAAACAGAAGGCTGAGATTCAGGCTCTGAGTTCGTTTGGGTTTCAGTATTTATCTGAGGTTTATTTGCCTTTGAAGTTGCAGCAGCAGGATTGGCTTTGAGGGCCATTTGGGAGCTGAGGAAACACCATTGTACGTATTTTCCTGTTTGCAGCTGTAATGAGAACTGGGATGATTTTATGTTGTTGCTTAAATGTCGATGTAGTCTTTCACTTCATCAATGATAATAATATTTGGTTTTGCTCATCTGGGAGTTTTTATCTGTTTCCAAGCGCTAACTAATCTTCAGGGGATTTTAAGGTGTTCTACATTCCTCTTAACCTATCCATGTCTATGCAACTCTCCAGACGACTTCACGTAAATATGGGGCAAGAAATTGCAAGAGGTGGCTGAGATTCCGTAAGTAACTCTGCTAGTACTTTCGAAGAAAGGGGAAAATGAAATAGGAACAGCCGTGCTATTGGTAAGAAAGTAATTGTTGTTTTTTGCAAGTAGATAATGAAGTTACTAGCCAGGTTTGTGTTAAACTGCAGGCTTTCAGCCATTATAAGTGGAGAGCAGAATTAAAAACTACAGCTAGTTTTAGGGAAGAAAACGGAACATAGCAGAAATCACAGAATCTTTTATCCGATATTTTATAGTGTATTCCATGGTACAACTGGAAAATGGCATCACAAGTCAGTGTTCAAATGCATTGACTTGTTCTGCGTTATTAGAAGAAAAAAGAAAAAAACTTAGTTATATACAAAATTTGTCATTTGTACGTACATAAAGAATAATCACCTTCTGATGGCACCTACTCTTCTCTGCAGCCATTCATGCAGTGATTTCCGTCTAACCTTCAACCTCTGTGTAACTACTATGGGGCGTCTTGTGGAAGATGCCATTTTATTGTTCCTTGCTAACCTCACTACCAAGTCCGGACCTGGATCTAGAGATCTTTTCGAATCTGTCTTTATGTCATCTAAATGTCCTGGGACTGCAACCAGAACCTCAAGCCCTAACTCATTCCGCAGAAGTTCAATTATTGCATTTTTCACCTCTGAATCTCGTTTGGATGCCGGATCTACTTTACTGACATCCAAGGTGATCCACATGTCTTCTTTTACTGAATAACCTGCAACAAGAAATTAGCATAACGTCAGAATGCTCAAGGTTATGTGCATTCAGCCGCCTCATGTACTAATCACTCCCCCTTTTTGTTCGGGTAGATTTCAAATATGTAAATATGCTCAATGATCCATGAAGGGCACAGTTGCTACCATACCTGAAGTATAGTTCTCTTTGATCATTCGAAGAACTGCAAGAACTACAATCCGAGCTTCAACCTGTAAATTCACGGTAAAGAAACTGAGAACAGAAATTGAGCAAGAATTCTTATTCTTGAGCTTAGTGGTAATGCAAATTGTCTAATATCAGAGCAACCAACTCCAAACCACGATCTGCTCTCAAAGACAACGAGAGAGAGTAAACAGGATCAAAATTGGAGTCTCATAACATGCAACCAATATCTAACAAAAACAAAACAATGTTTCAACATTCACTTGATAATGTTTACTGTACCTTTGTCAGGCCCTGGAGGTCAATTGCTAGGTTTTCAGAAATATTGTTCTGCAAGTGTGCTGCAACTTTCTCAAGAAGTAGACTACGAGGTCTTCCTAAGTCAGTTCTTTTACAAGAAGCAAACCCACCCTGGATCTGATTATTATCTTGTATTACTCCTTCACACCATTCTTCAATTAGCTGTTTGAGATAGTAGTCATTTGATTTATACCTGCAATGTCAGCATGCTCTCGTAAGGAAAATGCATCCACCTGGTTTTACATCAAATTGCCTCAAGATAAGGGGCAGTGACAGGAATAATCCTGTCAACCAATCCTTTTTACGTGAACGTATTTAGAATGAAAAGGAAAAAACATGGGCGTATCTACGTAGCATGCTTGAGATTGAGAAATCAACAAAAAGCAAGGTAAAATTTGCAGTTCCTAACAATAGATTTTAACGAGCACAATGTCCTCCAGGGAAAAAGAAAGCAGCACATTTCTAACATGATAGATCAGTTTCCAGAAAGACACAGTTTACAAACATCATAGGACTTGCTAGCATACCCTGCTTTCCTCATATCCTGGTATATAGCAAGGCATTGTTGCACTTCTCGCAAGGAACCATATCTAGTGCGAGCTCTTAGAAGTGTATTATATGTCACCTGGGAGGGGAAAAGGAAGTTTAAATTAATTTTTCAAGCTGGTATGTTTTGAGAATGAACATTTTTTTCTGTTCAGAAAATGATCTGCAATGGCTTATATGTGAACATGGAAAAATGCAAAACAAAATTCATATAACTTCTTTTACATTTTTGTAACACGTAGAACTGCTTTCACTGAACAAATCAAGATCCCTTTCTAGTTTTAGGTGTCCTGAACAAATTTTTGCTTAGGCATACTTCTTTTCTTTAGCATTATGGAGCATTACAATTGAAGAAAACAAGCATTAAAAGCTCTCAGCACTTACCAAATTAGGATTTATCTGACATCTTTTCATTTCTGCAAATAACGAAAATGCCAGCTTCAAATTTTTAGTTTCTACACAAACCTATGAACAAAAGCGCATGATGAATCAGCACATAAAGCCAATTCAGTTTTCATAATGCAACAGTGACCATATATTCAAGTGCAAATGTTATCGACATTCATCAAAATCAATTTTGTTGGAATAGAAAGCCTCAAACCTTGATAGCTGTTGTATATGCAACAACATCAGGTTCAACTCCAGCCATACGCATGCTCTTCAAAATCTGCACTGAAAAGAGAAGTATTAGAGAGCTTATTTTCCTTCAAGTTCAACAAAGTAGAAAGAAAAGAAGCGAGAGAGAGAGAGAGAGATAAACCAGTGGCCAAGAAAAGCAGAAGACTTGTTAGAGAAAGAAAGCGGTCCTAGAAATTATGGAAAGGCATTGAGAAAGAAAAGAAAATCAAGTCTGCTCCAACTTTTTTTTTCGCTTTAAAGAATGTATGTAGACAGTTCTTTTGAATGGAAGTTTAATCAGCGTAGCCAATATCATACAATTATTCAATTTATGGAATACCAGAAGGAAGGAGCAGCAGGCAAGATATGACAAGACATTGAGAACTTTTTCTTGTTAGTTTCCTTTTGTTTTGCTGGTACAATGACAAGTTGGTTCAACACCCAAATTCAATTAGATGTGACTGTTATTTTAAAGAAATATTCCAATAACAGATATAAGAAATTCAACTACAAAGTAAAAAGCAAAGATCTTGTAAATTCCAATAGAAAATGTGTTACCTGTACAGCACCAGATACATTGCCTGAGACTCCACATATGTCAATCAAGATTGACCAGCTTATATGATTAGGCGAAATTCCTACTGTCTTCATCTCATCCATTAAGGCTTTTGCACGGTGGTAATCACTACCACATGCTTTCATTAACATATGATATGTTGCGGGAGTGGGAGTGAAGGGAAATTTCTTAATAAAGTTTAAATGATGTGAATTTGGAACAATGTTCGTCATGTTAGGGCAGTGTTTCTGTGCATGCTCAATCTCATCTGCATTGCCACTGTGATCTCCATGAAAAACCTCCTGGGCTTCACTTCCCTTCCAGCACTGGAAAAGACGAAAAGCTCTGTCATATTGACAAGCCTGAACACATGCATGTAAAAGGATGTTGCAACACTGAGAATTTGGCTTGCATCCAGATAGGAGCATCTCTTCAAATAACTGAATTGCCTGCTCTACAAGACCTGCATTGGCGCATGCACTGATCAACGATGACCATATATGCATGTTAGGGGTGACTCCGGATGATAGCATATCTTCTTTAATTTTAAGTGCCATCTGCCACATTTTTGCATCTGCAAAGATCTGGAGAATTCATAGAGTAGAGAAGTTCTGAGGAAACATAGCCAGTGCAAGAAAATAAAATAAACTAAACAGGGAAACAAGATTTTTCATGGAACAGATTAAGAGATTGACACTGCATTCTTTTCTATCAGTGAGATCGACATTCATATCCTGCACAGAGATATACCTTTACGATCATGCAGTATGTAAAGACATCCAACTTCAACACTTCTGCTGATTCCAACTGCTTTACTTCCCTATAAATGTCTTTGGCTAAGTCCACTCTTCCAGCAATACAGCATGCCTTCAACAGGATGTTATAAGATGCCACATCTGCTGTGACACCAAGATTCTGGATTTATAGCAAAAGGGTATTAAAATATTTTATAGATAAAATTTCTGCACACATATTTTGGCATTTAAGCAGTCTTTAGGATTCTAAAGAAAAAAAGGAAAGATGATAACAGTTTACTAGAACTGATTTTCACATGGATGCCTTGTGTTTTCATAGAAGTTTCAACTGGAAAGGGGGGGGGGGGGGATTTTATTACATTTTGCAAATAATTATCTATAAGATAATAAAAGGCGAGGAGAAACTAGAAATGAAGAATATCATCTAAAAGTTTGATTGTTTTGTATGTCTGTTGACAAATAATGAAAGAGCTTCAAGTCAAAAGCTTAATGATGATACAAAGGTAAAAGGCTTTGAAAAATTTGCAAATACAATGGAACTCACCTGTAAAAGATGTGTTCATTGAGTGTGAGTTTGTGCTCGTGTTGGTTTTTGTATGTGTGGGTATGCACGCATGCATTGTGTGTGTGGATGTGTTTGGGGTGGGGTGAGAGTTACTTGCATATTCTTGAATACACTGAATGTGTAGCCCAAATCATGGGCATTGACATTCATGAGACTGTTGAAAACATAAACATTTGGGATGACCTTCCGATTGATCAAGTCCTGCAGCAAGATTCATTTGTCAATTTCATATCCTTGCCAGCAAAACGAATTGCTAAAATGTTGCAAAACATGTGACAAGTGCATGTTCAAAGCCATCGAGAAGTTGACTCGGAGAGTAACAAGTACCAGGATGACAAGCAATTATGAATTTGCAAGACTAGAAAAATGCTATCCCCTGTATCTATAAGATAAACACAAAACTCAGTTCCAGCATGCCCAAAAATTATGGCTTATTAGCTCAGAAGATCTGATACAGGAAACCCATGCTCAGGATGGACCTGGGGGTTGAGGGGGACTAAACGGGAAAGATAAACCCACTCTTCTATGTAGAAGGAATAAGCACATCTATGCCAACAAATAATAATGAACCCATTATTTGTTGACAATTTGAATAGTTTGAACTAATTCTTCCAGTAAAATGGGCCAAATTTCACCAACTCCATTTTTTCTTTGTTTTCTTGCAACCCTAACTAAATAATCTAAGAATGCTCAGCAATCAATTTGATTGAAAGCAAGAAATGGATGCAAACAAGGTGGCTACGTATTGCCACAAAACAAAATTGATCATGGAAAAGATGGACTATTTAATGTCAATATGCAAACTAAACCAGAAGCGAGACATTTAAACTAAATGAAGCTCATAAACAAATCCAAAGAACTTTAGCAGATGAAGGAATTCATGTCAATTACCTCATAAATATACCTAGATTTCATGTAGTCACCACAAAGACCACAGACGTCAATTATAGTACGATGTAAATACATGTTAGGAACACTCAATTTATGCTTAGCTTCATCGTAGGCAACCAAAGCAGAATCCAGGTGCCCTTTTCTTCCAAATTCACTTATAATGTTGCAAAATAATATGCGTCCTTCACCTGGAAATATAGCTGCATACCTGCATCAAGCAACACTTGTACTTGTAGCATCCATCATATACTATGGAATATATAAAAAATGTAGACACATATTCGATGCAACAAATATGTTTCACTGATTTTAATAAAAAATCAAACCAATAAAAATTTGCAAAGAGTGATGTGATCATACCGCACAGCCATCTTTGGATTAAGCTTGTCAACACAGATTTTTATGATGTAAGATGGGTCCACTAGTTCTTTGAAGGAGAAGCAAAACCCTGATCAGCCACAAAACATCAGTTACGTATACAATGCAAAGCTTCTCAATTATAACATTGTAACTACTAACCAAAGCTGAATTCTGAATCATAGAAAATTTAAATTTTCTTGTAGATATTGGTGATTGAAGAAAATTACCTGCAAGAGTCTCCATTATGTATACAACTTGCTCCACATCACCACAATTCACAATCCTGATACACTCTTTTTTAAGCAAATCAATAGCAACCCCATCAAGAAACTTCAAAGTGGAAACTCCCAGTTCCTCAGTTTTTTTCAAAAACCGAACAACACAGTCTACATTTCCTTGTTGAAGATTCTTTGAAATACCCTTTGCCACAGGACCCACACTTAATGCAGCAACAAAACTTGAAGGCTCGACACCTGAAGCAATCACTGACTCTGCAATCATCACAAAGTCTTGGAGGCGGCCATCCTCGGCTAGCTTTGAAGCAAGGTTGGCATGGTAATCGAGGAGGGAGGAGTTATGGTTTTGGCGAAATGGGATGGTGGAGAGGAGAGGAGGAGAGCGGGAATGGACGGCAGGGATTGGTTTGGAGGGAGCGTGGAGTGATGGGGTTTTGGGTTTGGGTTTCGGAGAGTGGTGGTGGTGGTGAGGAGTGGAGGAGGGGTTAGTCGGAGGAGTAACAGTGGAGGAGCCGAGGATGAGGAGTTGTTTCATTCTTGTCCTACCGTTGAAAGCATTTTTTTTTT
>Ga0325402_1008109_pt1 | contig 9997 bp, 6 predicted proteins | sample PopdelMetagenome_22_FD_207212 | JGI IMG/M metagenome (GOLD analysis project Ga0325402, IMG submission 207212) | Populus deltoides microbial communities from Bellville, Georgia, United States - Xylem-PdKOR-R3 | ecosystem: Host-associated > Plants > Phyllosphere > Stem > Wood/Secondary xylem... | reverse complement strand
AAAAAAAAAAAAATGAAAACATATATCCCATTCGACTAACCTGATTTTCTTTTACAAAGGTACAAAACTTAGCACTAGCTTGAAAACAACTCTAGGAAGGTGGAAAACCAATTAGATTATACACTGATAACACCTAGACAACTAAGCAGCTATATTCATACACAACTGCAAATCATCTAGTACCACCTAGAACAGCAAACCACAACATGCTGACCAAAGAATTAACGAGTTCGCATGTCAGCAGAAGCAACCATGCTCAGCCAATATTCTCCTCTTGACCACCAGCTTAAGCTCTATCACCAAATTATACTCCTCCTTGAAGTGCCCTTAAACCAACCGATCGAGTTCCAGGAGTTATTTTACCACATAAAGTTAATGGAACTCGAGAGCCAGAAACCTGCATTTTCATAGTTTTATCTTCCTTATGTGTCATCAAATTGAAAACAATCTGCAACCTTCAGGTGATTTGCAAGCCGAAATACAGCTGACTGCACAACTTCAGATCTCGCGGAGACAGAATTGGGAAGATGGGGCAGGCAAATGGGTAGATATTGCTCATCTTCAAGAGGGCAGAAGACAGAGAGCACAGATCTGCAGAATATGAATCTGAAGACACATTCCGTTAACATATGTTGGTAGATTAGCTAAAATCCAACACTATCCAGACTAAAAACAATTACTAATAAGTTTTAACGTTTCATAAAAAGGAACATTGAAAAAAGGGGTAGTGCTGCATCTTCATTGAAAGCCCTATTATTGTAAGATAGCATTTCAGCCACAAGTGAAGAACCAGCAGATAGTATAAAGAATATTGAATAATTTCCCAGTTTACTACTAATTTGCTTCTATTGAGAGATAAATATACCTAAGAATAAGCCTCCTTAGAAATGGATCGGATAAAACTTGTGCCCAAACCAGATCCAGGCCTTTTGATGTACAAATAATAACCTCCCACTCAGAGAATGCAATGGAGAGTATCTCCTCAGCATCATTGTAAAAATCCTAAAAGCAGTCCCGTTAGCATAGGAGAGCAAATAGGAATGAGAAGATTATCATAAAAATGTAAGAACTTGGGCCAACAACTTACCATATCAGAATCAGCAGAAGTGAGGCCAACCATCTGGCAGAATGCCTGCAAAGGAGCAGTCAAGAAAAAAGTAAACTGACTTCCACAATGTGATGTATCAACAGCAGATAGGTTCTTGAATGCTGGTTTCAAAGGTGAAAGAAGCAAGGCAGCTGGCTCTCCCCTTTCTGCACCATGTAGGACCTGAGCAAATGATCCACAATTCTCAATCATGCAACTTGACAGATAAAGCAGAACTCTAAAATGCAAGGCTGAAAAGCAGAGTGTCAAAGAACCATCTCAACCCAATAGCTTAACCTGTTAGGTGAGGTCTCAGAATATGATTTATATTATTCTCTAACAGAGAATCCTAGGTATGATGCACCCCTCAGATAACAGAAAAGAAGTTTTGAATATTTGCCTCATAAATCCCTTCGCAAATATGCTGGCAAGACAATTTGATCTCTGAAGAAGGGAGTCAGATCTAAATACATGTTACAAGGCGAGGCTTTAGGCACCCAGCTGCTTCCTCCCCAATCCATTAAAGATTAATGAATTAATGAATCCCATCAAACTCGCTAGCAAAGGAGGTCAACAATTAAATCAGCTCTAGAATATTGTTTAAGGGATTAAAATTGAATCAGGTGGAGGTGTAGTGTGCGTCAGTTGAACATATCACCTCAGCTTTTGCATCTACTATGTGCACCAGTCAAACACACCAGGTGTGGATTAGAAGTAACAAAATTTACTGCATAGGTTTTGTAGATCAATTACTCTGGTTCACCTAAAAAAGAATTTCTTATATGGAAATGTGTGGCAATTGTCAAGTAAATCATACCAATAGGTAGTATCGTCTATGCAAATAGCTCTTCAAATAGGATATTGATCTACTTTAAGACTCTAGTGCAATTAAAATCCAACAGTTTGTTTAAAGATAGCTAGTGCAATGTTTCCCTGCCTATGTATGTAAACAGCAAGTTATTCCAATGCATGCACTGATGCAATATTTGATGAAGAACGATCCTCTGCAATGTATCCTCTTTTTAAAAAAAAAAACAATCTGCGACTTATTGTCTCTTCCCCAAAAACACACACAAATCAATGGACAAGCATATGCAATCCATCATGTTCAATAATATTTGTAGACATGAAAATCTACCGTGTTAAATTTAAATGCAACCTCACTCACAAGCCAGAAAAAATCAATTCTAAAAACTGTAGAATGGTACGATAAGTCCAAATTCTATGACAAGTCATACACAGGTTATGACAAACCTGCCTTGAATGCATGGCTGCTGTCACTATCAATAATCAAGAAAAGAGGTCTTCGAGTAAAAGGAATTATATCGCCAGGGTAAAGGGCATTTGACCCTGAAAATCCAAAAGCATCACACCTTAGAGTGGAACAGCAATATAGGAAGGTCATAAAAGTAATTTGGAATAGCTGTGAATAATTACACTACGAATAACAAACTGAGGCTAAACAGTAGGAAGAGCAACAATAAAGAGAAGCAACCTACCACCATATCCCCGGGGACCTAACCAGAGATAATTGTCGTAGTAGTCACTTGACTCTCTCTTGCCATTACAATGAGATTCAGGTGCAGAGCTTTTATCTTCGCCATATACTCCAGAGACAACCTTGTCTTTGGAAGATTTCCTTGATCCCCCAGAGCTTCCTGACTGAGAAAGATTACTATGAGCAGCCTTCCCTGAACAATTGATTCATTAAGACAATTAGCGTAGGATGATGAGATACAATTAGTTGAATTTTACTGGCATTATGGAGGATCATCAACCTGAGGCTGATAGATATATTAGCACAATGGTCTCTGGAGGGAGCTCTTCGCAAATTGTTGCCATAACCTGTGCACGATAGTCAAACTGAAATCAGCCTTCTATCCTTAGGAAGGAAATGAAAAATAAAAATGCCCTAGAAATATGAAATGATCACCAACTTATCTATGAGCCCTAGCATTTCCAATGGGAAAACTATTCCATAAGTAGACTTGTACGTATTCAACAAGTAAACTGCATGTTTTTTGTACAAGATTTTGCTACATTGAGCTGCGTTCTACCACTAACATAACTGTGCTTTACATGAAAAAAATAACCACCCTATACAAAGTTAACTTGCAGAAAAAAGTTATGCCACAACATACATTGACTGTACCTGCGCTCCACACTAGGGAAGGAAACACAAATTTTTCTATAAAGAAATGTAAAGATTCAAATTAGGCCTGATTTCCAGGAAATCCTGATAATGCGTCACTCTGAAAGCAGAGCAGCCTAACTGTGAATACAAACAGAGATGGGTAACATAAATAAAATCAACATGTAAGAGTTTCAGAACTAACTGCTAGCAACTGGGTCACCGATGGACGATAAAGAACAGCTTTCCTGGGATTTGGTGGTAAAGTTGGATCAGTCAAATCTGCAGCCAAGTTTATATCTATCAATCCAGAAGCAGCTCCAGAATGATCAATTACAGTGCCATTTTCATTCGATTCCACTGGATGCTTTTGGTAAACTGATTCAACAGGACGCTTCTGGTAGAAAGATCCACTAGGTTCCCATTCTAAACATTGCATCATCCTGTATGTGTCTAAAGTAAGTTCTGCAAATTTTACCTGAAAATGACAAACAAGGTTGGTTATAAAAAAAATCTCTTATTGGGAAAATTCTCAGTTCAAGCTCCATGCAACCTTATCAATAAACAGTCTTACAAACATTAAAAAACATTTACTTCGTTTCTATGATAACTTGTCAAGAGCGCATCTCTAAATTTTACAATCTTCCTGGCATGGAAACGAGCCAAATAAGGACGAGAAGCTGGATGGGAATCAAACAGAGCACAGTACCGCAAAGGCCTGACATTTGTGAAGGCAGTACCAACTTCCATAAAGCGGAAAATTTCTTGCACCACTAGCTTCCATTCTTTGAAGTTTGTTTCCTGAGAACAAATAATCCATTTGTTTTTATTCATGCAAGTATCAACAGAAAGCTAAATGCAGTATTTGAACTTCTGAATGGTATAGAAAAGTGTTAGTTTTTTCTAATTAATTTGGAAATATTTAAGAAATGCCTCCGAGTCCATGTCTCATATAGACACGCATAAAGGTCAAACTTAGAGTGTGTAAATTATTCATTCTACCATATAATAAGTATGACCTGGAATTGCATCCATTGCCTCACCCATCATAGCCTCGCTAATTCTAATGCTTAACTTCCATTCTTGGCAATGATCCATCAACTGTCACATTGGAAAAAACAAGGCAACTAGGCCAACTAAACCAACTTCCAATGATTACGTGCATTGTCGGCTCTCTTGACCATGTGAACAAGATGCTCCAAGATGGTCACTAGAAGAAGGAAAAAATAAAGGATGCCAATATGCACCCACTTCACCCTTTTAATCTGGAAAAATCAAGTTTAAGGTTATATATAAAGACAACTTAAATGATTATTGTTGTCTTTTATTTTAAGAGTTGATTTTTTGAATGATCCATGCACCCCACCACATTTCAGCTTTAGCCTTCAGGTGTCTAAGTCTTTCAATGTAAGAACTCGCTGCTTCAGGAGTCAAAACTTTTGAACCAATTATACATCACGAAGACCATCATCAGTACTGCCACAATTTATAATGGAATAGAGACTGGATTTCTTTCTGTTCATTTATCTCATTTTCCCCCTTTCCAGCCTTTCTTTAGAACTGGAAGCCACTCATCTGAGTCAAGCAGTTGTCAGCCAGGCAACTCAACTGAAGTTACCACCACTTGACTCAATAGTTCTGCAAATGCCTTAACCCTACATTCAGAAAGACATATTTTCACTCCTGCCTCTACCTTCACCAATTCTCATAACAGTAAAATAATTCAGCAACCTCTAACTAAAGTTGAAAGGCCATGCTTCCTTTCCATCAAAAAGGGTATTTTGTTTTATAAAAAAAGATAGCTACAGCAACTGAGCTTACCATAATATGTAAGGCATATAGATTCCACATACCAACTGCAATTAGAAAAAAATTTATACACCTATATTCACATAAAACCAGATGCCACATCCAGTTGGCAGGTCCCACGATAATAACTTTACTAGATCTAAACCATGAAAAGCTCCGGTAGCAGTGTGTCAACTTTAATAAAAAAAAATTGTTTAAAGTAGTTGAGCATGGAAATCTTTAAAAATTCATACACAAAATCCTCTACGTCTGCCCTTTATCTCCTGGGGCCAAAAAGAACTGAGCCTCTCTAGGATTGCTACTGCTTTATCTGCAGCAGAATTTAAAATAAATCTCTGTTCCAAGGTCTTTATTTCCATAAATGAAAATAGAAACCCATTTCCAGTGTTTTGCAACAAGTTTTCTACACTGAGATTGAAACCCATCTCCAGAGAAACAAAGAATCAAATAACTTCAGAAATTTTAAACATAAGCTTAATTTTCATTCTGTCACCCCAAAACATAAAAATTCTTAGACTTTCACACAAAAAAAAAACCCTAAAATTCAGCTCCAATTTTCACAAATTCAACAAACTGACTTCTAGTTAACCCAAAAATTTGCCTTTCAACATCAAACAAGTTCTTGAAAATCACCGTCAGCATCTCCTATTCCACAAATTCCTTCCTTACCAAGCTCGATTAATAAATCCCCCCCGGCAAAAAAAAATTAACTTGAATCAAAAAATTCGAAGTCAATAGTCAATACCTTACTATTAAAAAGAACACGATAATCCACCAAGAAAAAAAACGAAAAAAAAAATCCAAAAACAGAGACAAAACATCTCCAGCCAAAATTCTCCCCAATAATCAACAAAACCTACACATTTTCTCCTTCCAAAACCAAAAAAACACAAACAAATTAAACAAAGCAAAAATGAAATAAAAAGGCAACTTACACGAAACTTCGTCATGCTATCATCAACAAGACCTTTAAACCTCTCAGCGAGCAATCTCACCATATCAACCTTGTTGAAAATCAAAGCAACAAGCAAAAACCGAGCATAAAATCTCAACTCCTTAAACCTAACACCAACATCAACCTTCGGTTTACCACTTCCGCGGGCATCAAAATACTTCCGCTCCAAAATCGCCTCATAAAACACATACGCTTCCACTAAAAACCTAGCTTCACTACTCCTCATATACTGATTAAAATACAACTGCCCGATCCGACTCGCGATCTCTCCAATTTCCCATCGGTTCAAGCCGGAGTCAACTAGCTTTGACCGGTTCTCCTGCTGGTATTTCCATAACCTCATATACGCCTTGAATACTTTCTGGAAGTAGTGGTTCTGCGGTGCGCGTCCGTACAATGGTAGGTCACGGACTCGGCCGAATTTCCGGTCTGCGCTTTCTACCAAGGCGCGGAAGGTTTGTGAGACGACGTCGTTTTCTTTCTTCGCCATGAAAAAACCGGAGTGGATTAACACGACGTCGTTGTAAGTCACCGATGGTTGCCAGCACCGCTGCTTCTCATGAGGAAATGCAGAGAGAAAGGGATAGAGTTTCTCTTTAGCTGATGAGTTGTGTGGCTTTTATATTTATTTTTAAAAAAAAAATAGACTGATTAATTTTATTTTTTTTAATAAAAAAAAAATGAAGTGAGTTTCAGTGCAGTAACGATGGCTGCGTGGAGAGAGAAGGAGGGGGGGCGTGGTTTTTGAGCTGGGAGTGACAGGAACTGATACCGGTATTTGTTAAAAGGGGAGAGAGATTGAGGTGATGATCTCAAATTGTCAATATTTTTTGTGTGGTAGTAATCAATTATCATTCCCGTACTATTTTATTTCTCTTAAAGTGGTCGTTGGATAATAAATTATGCAATTGTGCCCTCTAAGTGATAAGCATACAAATATGGTTTGGATTTGAGTTTTCACAGCCATTTAAAGAATATCCGCTATTTGATGTACAATGCCATTTATAGTAGAGAATTTTCAAGGCTAAGGAAGAGCACAAAATAAGAAACTCAAGGACTTCATTGGCTATTTCTGAAGTATACAGTCTAATATGTCAAAAAGTAGAAACTCAAGGACTTCATTGGCTATTTCTGTAGTATACAGTCTAATATGTCTAAAAAAAAGTAGAGTCGGTAGCAAAAAGTTATTTTAAAAAACTCAGTGATGAAATATTTGAGTTTTTATCTTTTCATGTTTTGCTTGTGTTTTTGTGGTGAGTAGGAGTATAGATATGATTATTTTTAAAATATTTTTTTATTTAAAAATATATTAAAATAATATTTTTAATTTTTGTAAATTATTTTTAATATCAATGTATTAAAATAATTTAAAAATATAAAAAAATATATTAATTTTAAAAAATAAAAAATAATAATTTTTTAAAAAAATATTTTTAAAACACGAAAACAAATATCCTATTAATCTTTAATAGATAGAACCAGCGGTTCTAGATTGTGATTGTCTTTCTTTTGTCTTTAATTGCTTCGTTCTTAATCTCTCGTATTGTCTTAATAATTTCATGATTCGCCTGATTTCATGGAATTATTATTTTTTTTACGAAATTCCCTTCGCTGCAATAAAAAAAATAAAATGTTATTCTGTTCTCATCCATCAATTCAATTAGATGGTTAGGTTTGCACGGATAGTACCTGCGAGGGTGAAGTGATTTTTAATTTTGAATGTCTTTTAATAATTAACAAGAAAAGAAATTACTATTTTTCTATTAAACACTCAATTAGCAAAGATTATTAGAAGAAAAACGGTTAATTAAAAATACTTTTAAAATATAAAAATAATTAAGCTGTTAGCAGGCACCCATGAATAAATCGTTAGGTTAGTAGGTGAACAGAATTCACCATACAAATAACAGTAACTTGAGTATGGTTAAAGGTTGAAAACAATCAACCTAATTCTTTTTATGGTTTGACCCCAAACAAGGTTGACAAGCGATCGATTTGACTACGCGCGTACCCAAGGGAATCCAACGCAATAAAAGCTTTAAAAGAAATATTATCTCGAATTTAAATTGTGTTTTTAAAAAAAATAAATTTTTTATTTAAAATTATTGTTTTATGCTTTAGATTATTTTATTATGCTGGTATTAAAAATAATTATTTTTAAAAAATTATTTTAATATATTTTTAAATAAAAAACACTTTTAAAACCAACCACTATATTAATAATCCCGAACAACACCTGATCTAAGTTAATAAAGGTTGGTGATTGAATTAATTTTCATAACAGTAGATGCGGATTCGTTGCCAGTGCTTTACACTGTGATTTGTTCAATACTTTATATAAAGGATATGATCGGTGGTCGGTTGATAATGGCTGGCAAATCCTAGAGGAGTTGGGCGTGCATGGGATGTTTGTCAAAGGCTTTTTTCCTTTTTCTTTTTCTTTTTTTTTATCGAAAGGTGTATTTATTTTCATTTTTTCTTCCATTTAGCCTTTAAAATGTTCTTTTATATACATATTTATCTGATCATATTAGCTTTTAATTACAAATCGGGAGATCATAAATCGGAATAATTAGTATATAACATGCATAGTCCCTGGACGAGTTAGCATTTTTATAGTTTTATTACATCTAGATAAGAGTTCCAGCAGCTAGGGACGTGAAAAACATGGCATTTTGAGCCTGGAAAACTAGGAAAATTCAGAAAAATGATAGCATGTGGTCGACACTCTGAGACCAGTTCACGTCAAGGAGCATCACAGCTAGCTAGTAGCTAGGAGATATATATATATAGACACACACACACACACACAAATACATGGGATGTTGTGAACACATGGCTGTGGCTCTGGTTAACCTGGAAGGAATGTTTATAAAGGTGACAAAAATATATTTTCTATGAATGTAATACCTGGAAAAAGCATCACAGGAGGTCATGATCAAAAGAATTTCCCACCCAATGAGACATTATTTATTAATATCATGATATATATGAACTGGCATATTAGCTTGGACATGCTTGCTATTTTATTTTATCTCTTGTGATTTATTGAAATGTACAATACTGGGTCATGGACCACGATTATAAAATCCAAGGATCCCTTTGGGGATATCCATGGCGCCTCTATATCAAGCCATGCCATGTCTTCATTTTCTTTGACCCCCCCCAGAGAGATTTCTTGAGCTCTCTTGCTCGTGTTATCCATGGCCTCTGATATCACTTGTTCTTTAGTTGCATGACGAGATAAATATATATATATATAGCTCTCGATTTTTCTTGATTTCTCTCGTTGGCAATTATATTAATATATGGTTTGTTCAATGTGAATGATCATAAGCATAAGCATAATGATTTCCAATCTTTCTTCTTTTTTTCCTATGATTTTTTTTTATTTTTCTTGTTTTAAATCTTTAATTGCTAGTTGACCTATACAGATATATTTAAGTACTGTCTTAGGCTGCCTTTAATTAACCACTAGCCATTGATATTTGATAGATGTCTTGTAAAGTGCGTTTGTGAGTGTAGATATGGTTGATTTTTAAAGTGTTTTTTTACTTGAAAATGTATTAAAATAATATTTTTTATTTTTAAAAAGTTATTTTTGATATTAATATATAAAAATATTTTTAAAATATAAAAATAAATTATTAAAATCATAATTCTGGTTTCGGTTTACTATGATGCAAGTAGAAACCGAGCCTTCGCTTTTTGATTGGAAGATGCTAATTAGTAATCTCTTTTACGAGGAGGCACGAGAAAGAAAAAATGAGTTCCAATCCAATTTCAAAAGCCGTAATTAGTAATTAATAATTAACAATAATAATAAAGGAATCAACGACATTACAAAAAAAGAATTGCAACAACATTATCTTCTCCCAAAAAAGGAAGTCAAGAATTATTATGAAATCCAATAATGTTAGACAACGCCGCAGTCTGTAATGTGGTCTTAATTATTGTAAATTGATTTAGAAAAAAAGAAAGAAGTCAGAGGAATTAATATTAATTTTTGGGTCTC
>Ga0325402_1008108_pt1 | contig 10000 bp, 3 predicted proteins | sample PopdelMetagenome_22_FD_207212 | JGI IMG/M metagenome (GOLD analysis project Ga0325402, IMG submission 207212) | Populus deltoides microbial communities from Bellville, Georgia, United States - Xylem-PdKOR-R3 | ecosystem: Host-associated > Plants > Phyllosphere > Stem > Wood/Secondary xylem... | reverse complement strand
CCACTTTTAAAGCAGAATCTTTTGTTAAGGTGGCTACAGAAATCAGTCAAAAGTTCAACGTGCAATGCGAGCCTAAGCATATGGACAATCATCTCAAGACTGTGAAAAAAGAATGGGGAATAATAACGGAACTTAAAAATAAAAGTGGCTTTGCCTGTGATGATTGTCTGAAGATGATTACAATTTCAAAAGATGTATATGATGAAGAAGTAAAGGTATGATAAATATTATACTCTTTGTAATTTTTATATTAACTTTTGTTTCTAAAATGTTATACAATAAACTAAAAAATTACATATTCTAAACTTTATGAACATGCACATCCCAATCATGACAAGTTTTTCAACAAAAAACTTGATATATACGAGGCAATGACAATTGTTGTTGGAAAAGACATGGCAACCGGAAATTATGCCAAATCATATGCTGATGTCAACATGAAAGAGAACGCTGAAGAGCAATCAATTTCAATTGAAAATGAAGGGGAATATGAAGAAACTTCTAAAGAAAAAGAGACATCTTTCTCTAGTACACAAAAGAGGCAACATAGGAAGATAAATCGCGTATATGAAGATGATGGTGTTGAAAAGTTATCTAAACAGATTGGAGATGTAACACTTGCAATTCAAAGCCTCAGCAAAAATCAACTTGATGCGAAAGTGATGAAAATTGAAGGCTTTGATAAGATCACTCTTGGGGATGCATTTGATCATTTGGTCCAAAATGAAATGTTGGCAAAAACATTTATGGCAAAAAACGCTAATTTGAGGAAAATTTGGGTTCAGAATTTTGTGACCCAACACTACTACAGACCTGCTTGCTAAGATGTTTGACTATGTTTAAAATTTAGGTTCAGACTATGTTTGTTATTTGACAAGTATGTTTACTTGTTTAATTCGGTCTAGCATGTTTATGTTTGTAATTTGAACTAATATGTATGTATATGACATCGAAACTTAATATTTATGCATGACTTTATTTGATGTTAGATATTTATATTTATTTCTTGATGCTTATTTGATATATATTAAAGGGATATTAAAGGGATAATTGCCTTTACCCATAAAAAAAAAATTATCCAAAAAATCCATCAAAATATTTTTTGAATCTATTTATCTTTTTTAAAAAACTTCATACAAAAAAAAAAACCCTAAATATATAACTCTTACCATAAACTAATTTGGCTTTCTTCATATGAAAAAAAAGGGACTTATTTTAAGCTTTTAAAATTAAAAAAAATATAGTAATAGGTTTTACTTAAAAAATATTTCACAAGCTTATTTCTATATAATATGATATGACATATATAGTTATATTTTATAAAATAAGCTATGTATGAATATATATTATAATAAAAAAAATTCATCATTATACTTTTTAGATTTCATTCTTTTATTGTAAGTGATTAAATATTTATATTATATATTATATATTATATATATATTAGATAAACTTGAAAAAAAAATTAATTCATTAATAAATTATGTTCCAGTTCATTTTTCATAACATAACCAAACACTGGAAAGTGTTTTCCAGTTCATTTTCCATAACACTACCAAACATTGAAAAATATTTTTCCGGAATTCACTTTTCCCGGAATTCACTTTTCAAAAGAAAACAACTTTCCTGCAAACAAATGGAGCCTTATTTGCATGTTTGTATATAACTCAATTTTTATCTTTATTGCATAATATTAATAACTTCTCTTTATTTTTTATTGATGAACTTTAATGATATAATTACATTAACTGCATATGGTACATTAAGTGGTATATAATTACTTGAAAGCTAATATATCACTAAAAATAAAATAAAATAAAATAAAATAGCTATCTAACTCACCTTTGGCTGCATGTTATAAATTTTTTCCTAAGAAAAATATTAGGTATACAGGTTACTTCGATATGTTTTTTTCACATAAAAAAATAAAAATATAAATTGAAAAACTTATGCAAACATCTAATTAAATAAATCGATAATCTTTTATGTAAATAAACTAAAAAAAGTCATTAACAATTACATAAATAGAAATTGAAACAAATTAAGAGATAAAAGTAGATTAAGATATTCAATCACACAAATTAAAACATTTACCTGACCGTGTTCATTAAATTTATTTATTTAAATCAATAAAAGATAAATCCACACTGTAAAAAACCCGTGACTTAAAAGATAACACAAATAAAACCGACTGAATAAATCAACACTCCAAAATAAAAGATTACGCAAGGCCAAACACATCATAAATATTATTTAAAAAATAATATTTTTTATTTTAAAAAATAAAGTTCATTTGTATAAAAAGAAATTATAGATGAATGAGAGTAGTATCTTGAAAAATCAAACACGAACAAAACAATTACAAAAACTTATATTTTAAAAAGGCATGCAAAATCGGTAATCTAGATCATATGCGCTACTTGAATGATGTAAATGCTACCACTCATTGGCATGTGCTCAGCAAGTTCCTACAATGTTTTTAATTAAAAAGTCAACATGAGAACACCAAAATGTCCCCATGACACGGTAATTACCAAAAAAAACCCGTGTGAAAGTACAAAAACATCCAAAATGCAAACCTTATTTTTTATCCTTTCTAAGGCCAAAAATGTACTTTAACTATACATGAATAATGGAAAAACAAAAAAAAACTCTTATTCAACAGCCCAATAATTTTTTTTGATTCAAGGGGTAAAGAAGTATTTTTACTATTTACAAGTTTATGAAAAGTCAAAAAAGCCTTTGGTCAACAACTCTATGTTTTGTTGACCCCGGAAGTAAAATAATATTTTTACTGTGAAAAAAATGAAAAAGACCTAGACACCCCCATAACAATCTTTTAATGACCAACAAGTCAGTGAAAAAGATCAAAGTACCCTCACCCTCAAGGTTTTTTTTCCCTACTCAAGGGCAAAGAAAAATCCATGCCCTATATCTTGAATGATAGTATTTGATATTGTGGTCCAACCATGTTTTTGAAAAAATATTTTAGCTTTAATTTTTTTATGTGTATTTAGATCGTTTTGATATATTGATATAAAAAATAAATCTTGAAAAATAAAAAATTATCTTTATATATTTTCAAATAAAAAATATTTTAAAAAATATCTACTATATTTCTAAATAATATAATATTTTAAAGAAGGTATTAGGGATTTTTCTTCATTAGATGTTAATTTATATGCCTAAAACTGGTAAGAATCTATTTGAAATTATGATTGGGGTTGCATTTGCTTTCATCCAAAATTTTTAGCTTGTTTGGTTACAAAAGGTAATTGTGGCGCTTTGCATTTCAACCACAAATAACATAAAACTAAGGTGTTTGGAAATATAATAATAATTATTTTTTAAAATATTTTTAGTTTGAAAATGTATTAAAATAATATTTTTTTTATTTTTAAAAAATTATTTTTAATATAAACATATTAAAATGATATGAAAATAAAAAAATATTAATTTAAAAAAATTTTATTTTTTAGTTTTTTTAAATTTTTTTTGCAAATAATAGCTTCTCACGCGAAGGTTTGTGACTGCGTTTTGTCCTTGTCATTTGACCGTTAAAAAACCACAAATCTTGACAAAAATAACCATTACAAGCAGTTGTTTGTCCAAAAACATAGATTTTATCGCTGATCTGCAAAAACCATGGTGAAGCAAGCACCACCGTAACCCATTCCCTAAACTCATCTCCCGACTCTCACAGTTGAAACATGGAAAATGTAACTAATTCAACTTTAGCTTGTTGAACTTCCTACCTTTATCATCTTTGGATTGATGTAGAATTCGTTTGACAACATGTTAGTGTTTGCGCTTCTTTAAAAACACATGAATGACTGTTTGGTTATAAATGTTATCTTAATTAAAACACATGGGTCCCGCCATTTATATGTGGCAGGACCACGATTTTTAGAAGCAATAAAATACTGTTTTTGTACGAGAGTTTCAACCAGTGATAGGCATGCTATTAAGTGAATTGTACTGTTCATGTGCATAATTTTTTTTTAAAAGTCTGTTAATTTTTTTAAGAGTTTTTCTTTTACAAAAAAGTAGTTTAGAGTAAATTAAATACACTCGTATTGTGATGTGAATAATTTTTTTTCCCAAAAAACTACTATAGAGTAAATTAAATTCACTCGCACTGTAATATCAATTTTATACCTGATAATATTTTATCTAATTTTATTATATGCTCACAGAATTATGAAAACTGTAGTTCTTATCAGTTGAATTATATATGCAATGGAATTATAAATAGTTTAATGGAATAATAAAAAATATTTTATATCAAGTATTATTTATTTTATGATGTAATAGGAGTAGTTAATTCTATAATATTTAAATTTAAAACCATCAATATATATATATGTATATATATTTTAAAATTATTTTATAACCTCAATTTCAAAAGCATTTTTAACCAAACACATTAAACTACTTTTTCTTCAACCTTAATTTCAACCACAGTTTTAACCAGACATCTATTTTTTCAAATCAACCTCAACTAAAAATACTTTTTATAAAATAATTTTTTTCAAATTACAACCATAACAGCTACTGCAATACCAAACACACTCCTAATAAAATTGAACCCAACTGTTGGAATTTAAATAAATGCCCTTAAAGAAAATCGAAGACTCTATCGTCTCTCTCTCTCCCCTATTATTTTTTCCTTGAAATTTGAGTGGGAGGGGGCGTCCGTTTGAGTGATAAGAAGTTGGTAAATAGTAAGAACATATGGCAGCTAAAAAATTAGATAAAATCAAAAAAATTATATTTTTAGTTTTTATGTTAGATTTTAAGCATTCTAACCGGTTAGTCAAATAATTAATTAAAATAGTTATTCAAGATAGGAAGTGCTATTTCTATATTTTTCTATAAAAAAAACAAAAGTAAATAAAAATATATTTTTTCTATTAAACAACGTTTTTTTATTTGTCTTATATCTGTTGGCTAACGTTGTATAATTATATTAAAATTAATTTACATAAAATATATTAAAATATAATTGATTCTTCTAAATAGATTTTTATCATTAAAATATACATAAATAAAAAGCTATATTTATATTATTTAAAAAACTATTTTATCAATTTAGGTATTTAATATAGTATTTTTTATTAGAAATGCTTTAAGTGGAAAGGAACAAAATGACAGGGCCTCAACAGATGCCTGATATGGGTCCAAGGGGAAGGGTTTCAAATTGGATATGAATGTTAGCGGGATTTGGATTGCAGTGTATTAAAAAGAACTTATTGAAAGAGAAAAGAAGGTTAGAATCATATACAGAGAAATAGAGAATAATTTGTTTTTCATTAATTAGATGTCTTCTCTCTCCATTCTCTTACGCATATAAAATAGAAGTTCTATTACAATAGTGAGAGATCCCTTTTAAGGGTGGGCATTTGGACTATTATTTTGAGTGCTAAAAAAAATGAGATAAAACAAGTGGAAAAGTATTTTTTTAGTATTGTTGTTACCTAATGTATGAAACATTTAAACTAGAATAACAATTGGTACATTTATTACTTGGATCAATTTTGCAATTGTTATATTTATTATTAGTTTTTTTGGTTAAATTATCCTTTTCAAATTAAATATTTCACTACATGTATAAATAATAATAATGTTTATATTCTTATTTGAACTAACTTTTTAATTGATACATTTATTATTAGTATATGTTTTTTGATAAAATAGTACATTAATGTTGTTTTGCTATATTTTTTTATGTATTAATAATCAAATACTTGCTATATAAGTTATGAAATTGCTACATGTACTTTATAGTTATTTTATTATTAACAATACATTCAACAACAATTTTAATTGAACACATTTTAACTAATTTTTACTCGACATCAATTTTAACAATAGTTTTAACAAATTTTTTTTAATTCAACAAGAAACAATTAAAAATGTTTTTTTAAAATTTATTTTTTAAACCGTAATCATAAAATCTATCACAATATCTAACACACACTAAGACACTATTTGAGAGTGCAGTTGGATCATACTTTTCTAAAGTTTTGATTTTTTTTGAAAAAATTTAAAATTAATATTTTTAATATTATTTTATTTTAATGTGTTGATATTAAAAATAAAAAATATTAAAAATTATTTTACTATAATTTTTTTTAAAAATATTTTAAAAAATACAGACAAAGTTTATAGGCCGACTCCACCAGTTACCAACTTCTTTTTGCTTTTCATTTCCCATTATCCCATTCTTGTAGAAGTATATAACAATTAAATGAATTGCTAGTTTTTTTAAATATATATTCTACAATTAAACGATTCTTTATTTATTTATTGTGAGGTACTAGCTCCTTGTAAAATATTTTTATATGAGAACAGGCTGTATGTCCTCACGTTTCTGCTTCGGTTGATGATAACTCTATATTTCAAAACTATTTTTCAGTTTTAGTGATTTAGAGAATTTAATTCTCATCATAAATCATGATATATGATGATAATTTTAGAGGTCTATGTTTCATGAACAAGAGGTGGCAATGCAATAATTTTATTTCCATCAGATTGACATGAAACCTCATATAAAAAAATTGAAGGAATGTATAACATTATCATTGGCTCATGTGGTGGGATACTGATATTGGTTTATGGTTCTCACAATCTCCCAACATAATGAAAAGGAAAAAGAGAAGGAAAATAATGAACGAAAATCTAAGGTTACATCAGCAAACAATTCATTTTTGCAAGTCTTCAGGAAAATGATCAGAATGAATTTAATTTCCAACCCACCCTTGAAAACCAAACAATGGATGCAATACAAGTGTCATATCTTGAGTCTTCAGGTAAAAGCTGAAATTTCAAGAGTCTTGATGCCCACATGTGTGAACTCCATGCCACCACACGGCTATTTTTGCTTATTAGCTTTTTTATTTTTTAACTATTGACGAAATAATATACTTTAATTTTTTTTTTAACGAAATACACATAGTTTGTTTCACAAATGTGCTGGTTGTAGCAAGCTCATGACGAGGAGATCTTGTCGATCAGACCTGAATAACAACTTCAAAGAATCATAATTTTTTATCTGATTATTGGATTGCATATAAATTTTTATAGGAATTTCTGGAGGTCATTTTTCTTGGTGTAGCTATGGAATCGCTACTTGCTCACAAGGAGGTTTGGTCAATCCAGACTAGAGTAACGACTTAAAAGGACCATAACTTTGATCCGACCGTTGGATCAGCTTCAAGATTTATAGGGGTTTCCAGATGTCATTTTCTATGGAGTAGCTTTAGAATCATAACTTGGTGACAAGGAGGTCTTATCGGGCTAAACTAGAGTAAGGGCTTAAAAGGCCATAACTTTTGATATGATCGTTGACCGCGTTTAAATTTTTACTGGAGTTTACGAAGACTGTTTTCCTTGCAGTAGCTATGTAATCACTATTCGGTGACGAGGAGGTCTTGTCGGCCAGACTTGAGTAATGGCTCAAAAGAGCCACTACGTTTGATTTGACCATTGGATCACCCTTAAATTTTTACAAGAGGTTTTGGAGGCCATTTTCCTTAAAGTAAGTATGGAATAACTACTTGGTGACGAGAAAGTCTTATGAGTCAGACCTGAGTAACGACTCAAAAAGACCATAACTTTTGATCTGATCGTTGGATTGCATAAATTTTTTTACAGGAGTTTCTAGAGGCTGTTTTCCTTGGTGTGACTATGGAATTGCTACTCGGTGACGAGGAGGTCTAGTTGGTAGAAGAGAGTAACGGCTCAAAAGGGCCATAACTTTTGATTCGACCATTGTATCTCGTTCAAATGTTTTTACAGGAGTTTCTAGAGGTTGTTTTCCTTGAAGTAGCTATAGAATCGCTACTTGGTGATGGGGTGGTTGATTAGTACTTAAAAGTGCATTTTTATCAAGGTTTTATATCATCATTTTGCACTTGAAGTATCAATAACTCCTTAACTAGAGCATGCTTTATAATAACATGTCTAATAATATAAGATACCTTTAATTTATGGTAAATGTTCATCTTAAATGCAAGCCTGTCATATAAATCAAAGGATTGATTGATGAGTTCAACTACTGAAATTGAGAAGACAAAGAGAGGGTTAAACTTAGAAAAAAGATGTTGGTTCAGTCCAAACTGGAACACCGTTCAGTCATTGGGTCATATCTGGAGTTGTAGATCTTGGATTTCAATTTGATTTATATGGATAGAAAGCTAAGACATAGACCTAAAACATTTATGGGAGTCCAAGACTCAATTCTGCTGTTTGGAAGTCCAAATCTTAGCAACAACGGAGAAGTCAGAATCTATCCTGCAGCCCAGACACTATTCAGTGTTTAACCTATATCTCGAGTTCTAGAAGTCCAAATGCACAGATTCTTTTTTTGTTGGAAAGCTGAGACAATTTCCTAGAACTTTCATGGGAAAATCTATTCAAATTATGATGTTAGCAATGATGTTTTGTTCAGACAAGAAGATAAGGATTGTCACCAAGTCAAGATGTGGCCACCCACTCAACAATTAGTCATCAAATCAATAGTTTTAAATTTTAGCCTATAAAAGGAGGCATTTGTCATGCATTTAGGCATCTTGGTTTTCAGATCAAGATCATGTTCTTGCTCTCTCTTTATATTTTTGTAATGTTTAAGTTTTGTCTATATTAATCTCTTGTTTATGCTTTTCATTTCCCTTCCTTTACGTAGTTAATTTATATCTTATTTATGTTATTATCTTATTTATTTATGTTTCTCTCTTTCATTATGTTTAGCTAAGTTTATTATGTCAAGGTGAAAAGGTTACACTAATGGTGTAAGAATAAGTATAGTATAACTCAACATGGACTTTAATGTTTGATACTAACATGTTTTGTATTTGTTATTTTGTTCACTTTTAATACTTTACTTGTTAAATGATTAATCTAGATTTATGCTGTATAACCCTTGGTATAACAAATACTTGACACTTTCATAGCCTAACCGTATGGTATAACCAGCACCTGTGCTATGAAAGGAATTTGATTTGTTGTTAACATAAGTTATAATCATGAATACCTGACAACATTTACAAGTATTAACATTATTCGAATAAGATAACTAATGTAATCATGTTAACAATTTATAATCCGATTGGAACCTCCTTTGTGTGTGGTTTCCAATTGAGTAATAAAAAGAGTTTATGCTATACTTGTTTGAAATACCATTAGTGGATCCTCTAACCTTGACAATTATTTTATCATTGTTTAATTCTTATATCAATATTACATCTCAAAGCTCTCTTCAACTCCTTTTCTGTTATTATATATTTCTTTATTTGTAGTCTATATAGTTAACCTCCCTGTGGTTTGACCCCGGTCTTGCCGGGTTATTTATTACTTCGACACTCCTACACTTGGGTGAAGACATCAATCTTTTGGTCATGTCAAGTTTTTGGCGCTGTTGTCGGGGAGATAAATTCTTGTATAAATTATAATATTTATTTTATTTTCTCTTTTCACTTTTCATTTTATCTAACTTTTGTTCTTTTGTTTTGTTTTGTTTCCAATTCTTTTCTTCCTTTTATTCTCTTTCTACACGTGCATGAGAGTTTGATCACATACATTAAGTGGTAGACTTTGTAAAGTATCCTCATCATTTTCTAAAAATATGGCCGAAGAAGATAACCAGTCGCTTTATAAAGAGAATAATTGTGTTAGAACACTTAGAGACCACATGAATCCCACAAGAACAACTGCACCTTCATGCATAGTTTTCCCCCCTGATGCATCTCAATTTAATTTTAAGTCAGACATTATTCAAATTTTACCTTCTTTTCATGGCTTAGATCTAGAAAATCCATACTTGCATTTGAGAGAATTTGAGGAGGTTTATAACACCTATAATGACTTAAATTGTAGCATAAACACCATCAGATTAAAGCTTTTTCCTTTTTCATTAAAAGATAAAGCTAAAATATGGCTATAAGATAGGCAAACGGTGTAATTAATGTGCAATGAAACTTTTGAACATAAAGACCCTGAT
>Ga0325402_1008104_pt1 | contig 10003 bp, 7 predicted proteins | sample PopdelMetagenome_22_FD_207212 | JGI IMG/M metagenome (GOLD analysis project Ga0325402, IMG submission 207212) | Populus deltoides microbial communities from Bellville, Georgia, United States - Xylem-PdKOR-R3 | ecosystem: Host-associated > Plants > Phyllosphere > Stem > Wood/Secondary xylem... | reverse complement strand
TCTTGTTGGTGGTTTCCAAATCATGTTAATAAAATAAAATAAAATTTATGATATTTATAATAAAAATAATAAAGATGATAGTGATCATTATAGTGATAGTGGTAATATTTTTTTAATTAATTTGTAATTATGATGGTAGCATGATGTTAGTTATTGTAATAGTCGATGGTTGAAACTTGTCATGATAATTAAGAAGATAAGAAGATAGTGGAGACAGCAACACTGATGTTTTCCATATTTGTTGGGTAATAACAGTAGTTGTAAAAGAGGAGTCCAAGCTACAAAAATATATTTTAATTTTTATGGACTGTAAGATTACCAAGTACAAAACTCACCGTATAAAGGAATCTGATTAGCTCATGAATTTCAAGTTTGATTAGCTCTCATTAATTAAACAAAGAGGTGCTAGACAAGGAAGAACTTTGAATCATATATTTAGCCGTCTTTAGAGAGAATTAAAGACGAATATAGTAGTAGTGTAGTGTCAAAAACATGCCTTTATAATACACATGCACTTGTATATTTGTGAAAGCTCAAGTATTTCTAGGAAAGGTGGGATCCTACTGCCCAAATATAGCAAAATTGTTGAGTTTCGGGGGGTTGTTGTGAAAGATTAGGCTAAAGAATTGGTCTTTTCAATCTTTAATCTTTATAACGTATAAAATAAATTCTCAATGGTTTGTTTTGCATGAAGTATTTTCTTAGAAAAAATATTTTTCATTTGAAAATAGTTTTTTTTTTATAAATTATGTTTCATTGTTTGAATGTATTAAGAAAAAATTTTCATGTATAATAAAATAGTTTTCATTGATGGTTTTTGAATAATAATAACAAGATGAAAAAAATTACAACGTTTCTGGTAGAGGTAGTAATGATAATGGTGAAATCTATAACGATAGCATTACTAGTGATTATGATGATAACATTCTTTGTAATAGGATGATAGTTATTGTGATAATGATAATAATGGTGATTGTTTTTAATAACAAGATAGTTAGTGGTAACTTTGAGGCTATTTTACTTTTTCTCTACTTTAATCTACATGGTATGTGTTTTTTTAATACCCTTTAATTCATATAGTCTCCTTTTTTTTTTATATATAGTCTCATTTTGTTCTTCTTTTCTTTCAACTTTGTTTTTACCACTCAATTCTTATTCCTCTAGAATTATTTTTGTTCTTTCACTTGGTCAACCTGAGATCCCATCTAGCTATCCCTTTTAATTAGAATCAGAATGTTGTCTTCAATTGAATTAATCTGAAATCCCAATCTAGAAACTCTCTTTAACTAGAACCTTGGTCTTTATCTTCAGCTCAGTCAACATGAGATCCCATTTTACAATCCCTTTAACTAGAACCAAAATGTTACCTTAACGATCATGGGGTTTTGAAAACTCGATGCTTCTTGAAGATTCTTCCTGAAAACAAGATTGATCTTTTTCTTCTTTTTTTGAGAATTTTCTAAGATTCTTCTCACTTTTTTTTTGTAGGGTTGAATTTCTTTGTGTTTCCTGATTGCAAGGTTGACTCGAAATTTCCCGATCGTGGGGTTTGAAAACTTGGTGCTTTCTGATTGTAGATTGACCTAAAGATTCTTCTTGATGACATGGTTGATCTTCTTCTTTTCTTGAGAATTTTTTAATATTAGGGTTCTTCTCACTTTTCTTCATGAGTGCAAGGTTGAATTTTTTGGTGTTTTCTAATTGTAGGGTTAATCTGAAGATTCTTCTTGATGACAGGGTTGATCTTCTTCTTTTCTTAAGAATTTTATAATAGTAGGGTTCTTCTTTTTTTTCTTTTCTTGATTGCAAGGTTTAACTGATATTTCTTGATCATGGGGTCTGAACTTGGTGTTTCGTAATTGTAGGGTGGACCTGATACTTCCCGATCACGGGGTTTTGAAAACTTGGTGCTTTCTGATTATAGGGTTGACTAAAAAATTCTTCTTGATGACAAGGTTGATCTTCTCATTTTCTTGAGAATTTCTTAAGAGTAGAGTTCTTTTCTCTTTCTTCCCTGATTGCAGGGTTTAACCGATATTTTTCGATTACAGGGTCTGAACTTGGATTCCTTATTGTTGTAGATCAAGGATTTTGTCAACTCTGATTCAACAAAATCTTGCTGGAATTCAATTAGGATCTTTCTGAAAAATTCAAAAACATATATGCAATAATTTTGGGTTAGATGATTTGTTATTTTTGGTTTCTTTCGAAACTTTTTCAAAAATAAGGTAAAACATTAGGTAGCAACAATTCTCATGGATTTTCTTCACCATTTCTATACCTTTTGTGCTAACAACGTTGCCAAGAAAAAAAAATTATCCATGCAAAAGATACACTTCTTTAAGTTGACATACAATTTCTCATTTCTTAAAACATCAAGCACATAACGTAAATAGTTAATATGTTCATCTAAACTTTTATTGTACACCAAGATATCATTAAAATAGACTATAATAAATCTGCCTATAAATGCATGCGATACATAATTCATCAATCTCATAAATATGCGCAGTACATTAGTGAGACCAAATGGAATAACCAATCACTAATATAACTCATATTTAGTTTTAAAAGCAATTTTCCATTCATCTTTTTCTTTCATCCTAATTTGATAATCACTTTTTAAATCAATTTTTACAAAGATACGTTATTCATGAAACACATCTAACATGTAATCTAGCCTAGAAATTAGATGAATTTAGACTTGAAATTATAGTACAAATACCATATTAAAAAATAGAGGAATAAAATATAAAACAATAAGAAATTATGGCTTTCAATTTGGTTTAAAAGTTTTGTTTTCTATTTTTTTAGGCTCTAAGTTAGAAAGAGGAAAGAGAGACTCGCCTGAAAATGCAAAGAGAGAGTAAATGATTGGTTTGGCCATTTTTTGATGATGAAACTTATCGTCTTTCGTGTCAATAAGATCCATTTGACGAGAAAAGTTTGATGGTGGTATTTTGCCAATAAACATGTCTAAAAAAGGAGATTAAATTCTATTTTGATTATTTTTATTGGGTTAGTCTTCGCTTTTTTAAGTGATTTTAGAGTGTGTTGGAATTATTAGGTGCTTTATGAAGATTTGTATGGTGTTTATTATGTGTTTTTGGGTAAAAATATGTTGAAAAAATAGATTTTCAACCCATAATACCCACCTTTGAATTTTCAGTCATCATTGTGATGGCTAGATTCTAAGAAATAGTGGGCAAAGCGCCATCTGACCCTTCAAAAAAAGAAAAAATAAATAACCAAGGCCTAGGGTTGTAGTCCTGCCCTAGGTTTGCATGTCTAGGCTGATATTTTTAAGGCCCTTTTTTCTTGATTTCTTTTTCAATTTCATTATTTAATGTTGGGTTTATATTGAATTTTTTTCTCTTTTTTTTATTTTACCCTTCAATATTTAGTTTGTTTTTAATTGGTTTTCATGATTTATTTTGGTTTATTTTTTATAAGGTTATCATGATATTAAATAAATGTTGTGATCTTTGGTTGGTGCTTAATTTTTTTTTTCTTTCTTTTGGCCTTTTCTTTTCAATTTTATCTTTCAGAATTTGATTGTTTTTAGTTGATTCTCATGATTCGTTTCGGTTTACTTTTTATAAAATTATTGTGGTCTCAAATAAAACTTGTGGCTTTTAGCTGTTGCCCGTTTTGTAAGCATCTATTTTTGTTATTATATAATTAAGTACTCAAAATATCTTTTTAAAAAAAATTATTAAACCTAGAAAAATTCACGAGCGAGCCACAAATTTGATAGTGTAAGCCGGAAGGCATTACTCCATCCAATATATCAATGTATAAATATTCTAAAAATAAAAAACATGTGATCTTAAAAAAAAGAAGCCAAACCATGTTTTCCCAATTTCTTTATCCATCTCCCATGCCTCTCTTCCGATTCTTATCGATTAAGAGGTAGTGGAGGTTAATGTTTGAGCATGACATAATATCAAAGTTCATCAAGGCTGTTGGAATTGTTATTTTATGAAAACTTTTATATCTTGATAAATATTGCTATTGAACTAATACTCAAAGTGTAGACATTCTAGCCTTTTTTTATATAAATATGTTAAAAAGAAAAAAAGTTCTAGTGATTTAATAGACACAACAAACACAAGCATTTCAAAATATAATGACATTAATATATAACACTAGCTCGTAGGGGTTAGTAAAAAAACCAAAAAATAGATTAAACCAAGAAAACTGAAAAAAAAATAACCGAAAAAACCGAACCATGAAAAAAAAATAGATTAAACCAATTAGAATTTTTAAAAAAACGACTGGTTCGGTTTTATAAGCCTAATACCAAAAAAAAGAAACCAAACCTAAACTGAAAAAACTGAGCCAAACCGGAAAAAAATCAAGCTAAACCGGAGAAAAACCGAGTTAAACCGTAAAAAACAAAGTCAAACCGAGAAAAACTGAGCAAAACTGAAAAAACTGGTTTGAACCGGTTTTTATTCTAAAATAATCAAATCAAAACTGATCGGTTTGAACCAATTTAGTTATTTTGTTTATAAAAATCAAATCAAATTGAAAATGATCACCCTACTAGTAGCTTGTAACATTACATTTATAACATAATTATCATAATTAAGGGTATGCGAAGAAAATACAATGACAAATAATTAATTTAATCCTTGTGATTTTAGAAATTATCAACTAATTTTTTAATCAATTGTGACCAGCAACTTGCTAATGGATTCTTTGCCTTATTAGTTAATACTATTACCTAAATACCAAAAGTAACATCTAAACATTGCAAGAAAACATAAGGGTTCAGTGTGTGGTTTTCAGAACTAGGGGTACTAACTTAATAATTTCTTAAGAATTAGGGGAGTAAGATGTAATTTATTAAACAAAAATAAGATTCATCCTCCCAGTATCTAACAGATGGTAAAAGAGATTCACCGAATTCCTCCCTCTATACTGCACAGATGTGCTTGAGTTGGATTCTGACTTTGTTTTCTATATTGGCTCGAATCACTTTTTATTTGCTTTTTTGTCTTGCTTTCTTTTTACTGTTTTTTTAGTGTGTTTATATACCAATACCATTAGCATTACCACCCCATCACCTTGCCTGCAACAACCAGAACCAAAAGAGAAGAGAAGGATTCCTCTTGAGAAATCTGTCTTGGTGAACTTTTCTGCTTGCATTCAATGCATGATGTTTTTTTTTTTTTTTTCTGTTTTAACATAGCCCTGATAGGATCTTATTAGTGATGACTGAACTTTTCCTGTTTTATTGAGAGTTTGTGTCGTAAAATTGAGGATTTTTTTACTTTTCTTTCTCTCTTTTTTCCTCTCCAGAATATTATGATTTATTTCTTTTGTGTTTGATATCTCCAAGTAATGTTATTGTATCTGTGTTAATGTTGTGAATTTGGTTTTAAAAGTAACTTCTCATTTAATCTTTCCATTTCCCAGATGGGTTATGACCTTTACACTGAAATAAATAGTCTCTAATGCTTATGGCTTGGCTTATAGCAGCCTTTTGTATGTGTGTATCTCTCTTGATTTTTATTTTATATAAAGGTAATTGTGCTTGGAGTCTCTGGCGATTTGTGGTTATCTCTTTGTTCATTCTAGTGCTTCCTACCAGATAAAAATGACCCTTCTTATTCTTTCTTTATCTGTTGGCACAAAAAAAAAAGTTAATTGGGTTTAGTTGTTTCCTCTGTTTCTTTTTTCCCTTTTATATAAGCATGATTGCCGAGTTGTGTGTTGAATCTACAAGTACAATTTTGTTTTTCCAACTTGAATTCAGGTGAATCAGATTCTCAAATTGCTCTGGATTAGGTTGCATGGCAAGAAGGAAAAAAAAAAATATGACTTGTTATGTGTGATGCATGAATTTATATAATTCTGCATAGATTTAAGTAGGAGGTGAAAGGGGAAAATTATATGAGGTTCGATTTATGAATGTATGAGTGCATTTTATTAAAATGGTCGTGCTACGATTCCCTATTAAAATTGTCTTGTAAACAGTAGAATTTTGTCTTATTGCTCTGAGTCTAACGTTGATTTTAGGGATGCTCTGCTTGTATTATAGATAAACTATAAAAATCAAATATGAAGTCTCAACAGAGAAAGCGTGTTGCAGGTCAGGAAAGAAACTATGGCAGAAGCTGATTACACAAACAATTGGACGGTGGATATCAAAGGAAATCCAGCTAATAAGAAGAAAACTGGAAACTGGAAGTCTTGCCGCTTTATTCTTGGTATGATATTTTGTCCATCTTTTCTTGGTCAAGCTCATTGTATTGTATGATATCTGACTTACGATTCCCTTGTAATATCCATACACTAAAATTGTTTATCGTCAAAATCTTAATAATCTCCTTGCAGGGAATGAATGCTGTGAAAGGTTGGCATACTACGGGATGAGTACGAATCTAGTGAACTATCTTGGGGACCGTCTTAACCAGGGAAATGTTGCTGCAGCAAACAATGTCACCAACTGGTCTGGAACTTGCTATGTCACACCACTGATTGGAGCCTTTCTAGCAGATTCATATTTGGGAAGATATTGGACAATTGCGAGTTTTGTTATCATATATATCGTTGTAAGTTTGCTTTAAAAGTGAACCAAATTGCCAGTACACTTGATCAGTGTCTCTGGTTATCAGTTTGCACCGAGAGTTCGGTTTCAGTTTATGCTTGCCTGTTTATTTCTAGCCATTCTAGAATTTCCTCTCAGCAAAAAGTTTGTCCTGGTTTTCACCTTTTATAGTCGATCAAATACATATTTCTTGCGATATATGTATTTGTGGAAATGATGACATCTTATTTTTTTGGTAGGGAATGACACTCCTAACATTGTCTGCTTCGGTCACTGGTCTGAAGCCATCATGTGGTAAGGATTCTTGCCACCCGACCACAGGACAAACGGCAGCATGCTTTGTAGCACTTTACATGATCGCTCTTGGAACTGGAGGAATCAAGCCATGTGTTTCATCCTTCGGCGCAGATCAATTTGATGAAACTGATGAGACCGAGAGGAAAAAGAAAAGCTCCTTTTTTAATTGGTTTTACCTTTCAATCAACATCGGTGCGCTTGTTGCGTCTTCTGTTTTGGTCTGGATACAAATGAATGTTGGCTGGGGATGGGGGTTTGGAGTCCCAGCAGTCGCCATGGCTGTAGCAGTTGTGTTTTTCTTCTTAGGAAGCAAGCTATACCGAATTCAAAAACCTGGTGGGAGTCCCATTACAAGGATTGTCCAGGTTATAGTTGCATCCTTCAGAAAGAGTAATGTTCAAGTTCCTGCTGATAAATCTCTTCTTTACGAGACTGTAGAGAAGGAAAGTCAAATCCAAGGAAGCCGCAAGCTTGAACATACCAACAAATTCAAGTAAGTGCCCCAGGCCAATAAGTTTGAGATTCACGATGCAAGTTTCTCGAATCCATTAGGTCACGTTTAGTCACTTATCCCTGTTGTTTTCTGATATTTTATTTTTTCAAATCCACAAAATTCTACATGTTGATTTTATTTCCTCTCCTATTTATTTTCAATTGTCTAGTAGCTCCGTAGATTCCTTGATCAACAGGGTCATGCAAGCTCATTTTGCGAATAAACTTGTCAACGAATCTCATGTTGCAATTCATATATCCAAGCAATGGCTCTTCTGGGTACTTAAGAAGTGTGTTTCTGAAAACGACCAAGAAACCAAGCAAGGTCGTTTCATACTTTTCACCTTGAATGGAGAGGGAAGTATTTTGCACAAAAAGTAACTAATGCTAATGTTCACCCAGATTCATGTTACAGCTGTGCTATTTAGCTTACATGCAAACAGAGCATCTCTTCTATCTATCACACTTCCATTTCTCAAATGCAAACCTTGCTCTGAAGATTTGTAAACAAATTTGTTGAATTATCATTTTCTAGCCTTGATCCAATCAACCCTTGTTGAATTTCAGGTTCTTCGATAAGGCTGCTGTGAAAACCCAAGATGACAAAATAAAGGGCTCAACAAGTCCATGGAGACTCTGCACAGTAACTCAAGTTGAAGAGCTTAAGTCCATAATCAGGTTGCTCCCAGTATGGGCATCTGGAATAGTCTTCTCAACTGTGTACAGTCAAATGAGCACCATGTTCGTTTTGCAAGGAAATACCATGGACCAACACATGGGTCCACATTTCCAGATTCCATCAGCATCGGTCTCCCTCTTTGATTACCTTAGCGTCATCTTCTGGGCTCCTGTATACGATCGAATCATTGTCCCATATGCAAGGAAATTTACGGGTCATGAACGAGGCTTTACTCAACTCCAACGCATGGGCATTGGCCTCGTCATATCAATTGTGTCCATGATTACTGCTGGAATATTGGAGGTTGTTCGGCTCAACTTTGTCCAAAAGAACAATTACTATGATCTTAAGTACATCCCAATGTCCATTTTCTGGCAAGTACCGCAGTACTTTCTCATTGGATGTGCAGAAGTTTTTACCTTCATTGGACAGTTGGAGTTTTTCTACGACCAGGCACCTGATGCTATGAGAAGTTTGTGCTCAGCTCTTTCGCTTACCACTGTCGCATTAGGAAATTACTTGAGCACTCTGCTTGTCACCATTGTTACTAAAATCACAACGAGAGGTGGGAAGCTCGGGTGGATTCCTGATAATATGAACAGGGGCCATCTTGATTACTTCTACTGGCTCTTGGCAATTCTCAGCTTCCTGAACTTCATTTTGTATCTCTGGATTTCAAAATGGTTTACCTACAAGAAAGCTACAGGGCATCCTCAATGAGACTGAATGGTTAGTGGACAATGCAGAAATCACATTTCAAATTTTAGCTCTCTTTCAAGTTCTTTTGCCTGCAAAAAGTGTTTGATAAATACTGTTGGACACGTTGAGGATTGCCAATGTAGCACAGATGATATGTTTGTTTTGTTATATTTTATGGTTGTATCTAAGAATATTGTTGTTTCTGGCCAAGCCAACAAGGTTTTTTTTTTTAAAAAAAAAAAAAAAATGAGTTCTGCAACAACCGATAAGCTTCATTTGTTCTTAGGAAAGTCGTGTTTTGGTGCATACATTTTCTCACTTTACCTTTTATTTTTTGAATTTTGAAAAATTATTTGATGTAATTTTTTCATGTCAAAAGATCAAAATGAAGAAAGAGTTTCTTTCGAGACTTTAAGAGTTTTTTTTTTTGTTAAAAAAATATTTTTTAAAATTCTTGAATTTAGTTTTTGCTTAAATTATTTTTTTTATTTTTAAAATTATTTTGATGTATTAATGATAAAAATAAATTTTAAAAAATAAAAACAAATATTTTAATATATTTTTAAACATAAAAACATTTTATAGAAAATTTGAATATGTAAATATTGTTTTGTATAGTCATACATTATTAAGTATTATTAGGTGATACACACCGACAATGAAAAATGTTGTTTGGGCTCATTTTTTACAACAAAATCAAATATTAAAATATTCATCAATTTATTTTAAATGAAAAGAGAGGAATCAAATAAGTGCATAAAGCATTAGTTTTTACTTTTAAGTAATTTTATATTCAAATTTGAATTAATAACCTTTTTTTCATGTTTTAAACCTCTTGGTTTAACTTTTTTTTTAATAGTAACTAATTTGTTAATAGTTTTTTAATTTATTATTATAATTTATCTTTAATTCTCTTTCTCTTATATATTAAATAAATACATTGCATATACATTTATAAAAACAAAAATCATTTATTTTTACCGAGAAAAAATAGCTTCTAAAATAAAAAAATAAAAACATAAAAAAATTAGAGAAAATATTTATATTAACATGTATCTTTCCTTTTATTAGAAAGATCAATGAAAAGATTTTAATAATTAATTAGTATTGATAATTCTTTTAAAAAATTTAAATTTATTTTATTGTGTAAATATTATCCTTTTTATTTCTTGATTAAAAAAAATCATAATAACCCAAATCGCATGTTTTATATTAGAAATTAACTTGAAATTATAGCTAGGGTTAGTAAGAATAGTATTACACTAAAAGATATAGGT
>Ga0325402_1008103_pt1 | contig 10004 bp, 7 predicted proteins | sample PopdelMetagenome_22_FD_207212 | JGI IMG/M metagenome (GOLD analysis project Ga0325402, IMG submission 207212) | Populus deltoides microbial communities from Bellville, Georgia, United States - Xylem-PdKOR-R3 | ecosystem: Host-associated > Plants > Phyllosphere > Stem > Wood/Secondary xylem... | reverse complement strand
AAATTTGAAAAAAAATAAATTCAACAACTATAATACAAAAACGTTAAAAGGATAAAAAAAAAGGTGCATTGTGTAAATCCAATAAGTCTATGCTTGATATTGTGATGATTTATGGGATTGCGGTTAAATGTTTTTTTAAGAAAAATACTTAAAGTTAGAGTTTTAAAAACTATATTTAAAAAAAATATTTATTTAGTTAAAATTATTATAAGATAGATTTTTACATGTAAAATAAATGAAAAAAAGTCTCTATAAATAAAAAAACATTTTATTTTAGCTTGTAAAAAATTAAAATTTTAAAAATAATAATGTATAAATTTTAATATAAAAAGCTATTTAATTAATTAAATAAATTTTTATGTAAAAAGGAGAACGATGCCTCCAGAACTATAAAGAGCGTTTAATAACGCAGCCAAAACATCATTTCTTTAATTTTTTTTAATATTTTTAAATCATTTTAACATATTAATATCAAAATTAAATTTTAAAAAGTAAAGATATTATATTAATATATTTTTAAATTAAAAATACTTTAAAATAGAAATATCTACCTTATTTATTAGAATACCCAATCTCATAAATCCGCTTTGCCGTACCTTCTTCTCTTTTCCTCCCCAGCGGGCCTGATTGCTTTTAACATAAACCCTTACAATATAGATTACAAAATCATCACACTGACAATCTACGACTGTACTTCAAAATCTAACTTTCAAAAACAAACCCTAAAACACTAAACCTCCTTCCCTCCTCAATGGCCAGTGACGGAAAACGGAAGAAACGAGGCCGCAAATCTAAAACCCAGACAACCCTAGACCCCACAACTTCCACCATAAACGATGAGGTTTTCTCCGTTAACAATGTCGAAATCGTGAATTCTACCACCCCAACTAGCGCCAAAAAACACGAAAACCGCCGCGGCCGTCCTAAGAAACGACCCAAGCACTCACCAGAGAAGCCCGAGAAACCCCCGCCATTAATAAATGGTGAAATTGGGGTTGCGCCGCCTGTGGAGGGCGTGACCAGGGTGGTTCCGGCGATGGATGCGGTGGTGAAAGTGTTTTGTGTGCACACGGAGCCGAATTTATCGCTTCCGTGGCAGAGGAAGAGGCAGTATAGTTCCAGTAGTAGTGGTTTTGTTATTGGTGGAAGGAGGGTTTTGACTAATGCGCATTCTGTGGAGCATTATACACAGGTTAAGCTTAAGAAGCGTGGCTCTGATACTAAGTATTTGGCTACTGTTCTTGCTATTGGAACTGAATGTGATATTGGTAAAGATTCAAGCTTTTCGTGTTGTATTCGATTTTAAGCTCAATCAATTATAGGTCATATTTTTGAGATAGATACGTGCTTAATCAATTTTTACTATTGTCGACTTTAAGCTTTATGTTGTTGTTTGATGCTTTTGGTATTTTCTGCACCCTACTTTCTTGGCATAGAACGAAAAATACCAGCTTTTATTGGCTAGGATAACTTGTATGTTCACTTTTTTTTTTTATTTTATGGAATGGAGTAATTAGTCAATTTTGATTTAGATTTGAAATAGTAAATGTGACTTGCAAGAAAAATTCATACAAGTTTCATGGAGTCCCTTGGGGATATGGATAGTTATATGTTAGGATAAGAGATGGTCCCTGTGGCAAGGGAATGGGTGTGATGAATTACAACTAGATGACAGATACTTGTACTGGAAAAGAAAATTGTAGAAGTAGATCTTGCACATAAGATGAATCAGAATGTGAATTAAATGTGTGGTTCTCTTATAAAGGAGTGAGCTTTATTAACTCTATATACCTCAATGGATGCAAAGGATGAGATATTTTGTTCAAAGCAAAATTTCTTTTTGTGATTTGCAGCCTTGCTAACAGTCAATGATGATGAGTTCTGGGAAGGTGTGTCACCTGTAGAGTTTGGAGAATTGCCTTCACTTCAAGATGCTGTAACTGTCGTTGGTTACCCAATTGGAGGGGACACAATTTCTGTTACAAGTGGTGTTGTATCTCGGATAGAGATCCTATCCTACGCCCATGGATCCACAGAGCTTCTGGGTTTGCAAGTAATGTTGTTGAAACCCTTGCATTTTGCTATCTGTAATTATCGAACTATTTCCCTCACATGCCTTTCTCATGGTTTCATTTGCAGATAGATGCTGCTATAAACTCAGGGAATTCTGGTGGTCCTGCCTTTAATGATAAAGGTGAATGTGTGGGCATTGCGTTTCAGTCCCTTAAACATGAAGATGCTGAGAATATAGGGTATGTTATACCAACTCCGGTCATCAAGCACTTCATCCAAGATTATGAGAAGAATGGAGCATACACAGGTAAGTATTTGTACATGTTTGGTTCTGGCTTTTGTTTACAGGTGTATACTGTGTAATTAAATTGCAATGTGTCTGTTGTAGTATCACATTGCTCATTGATCTTGGTTAAAGTCTAATGATCATCCCTTACATGCTAGGATTTCCGTTTCTTGGGATTGAATGGCAGAAAATGGAAAATCCAGATATGCGTGTTGCAATGGGTATGAAATCTGATCAGAAGGGTGTTCGTATCAGAAGAATTGATCCCACTGCTCCAGAATCTGAAGTCTTGCAGCCATCTGACATCATTCTCAGCTTTGATGGGGTAGATATTGCTAATGATGGAACAGGTTCGTGTATAATGTTTTATGCTTAAAAACAAGCTCCTGGAGCTTTGTTAGGAACTCTGATTTTCCAAAGTTAATTCACATGGCATTCTTTGTGGCATGAAATTTTCGCCTCCTTTTGTTCTTGACATATCAGTTCCCTTTCGGCATGGTGAGCGCATTGGTTTCAGCTATCTTATCTCCCAAAAGTATACTGGGGATAATGCTGTGATCAAAGTTCTTCGGAATTCTAAGACTCTAGAATTTGACATCAAACTCTCAACTCACAGAAGGCTAATTCCTCCGCATGTCAAGGGAAAACCTCCGTCCTATTATATTATTGCAGGATTTGTATTCACAACAGTTTCTGTTCCTTATCTCCGTTCTGAGGTGCATATTTCACCTTTTGCTTTCCTTTTTGTATATATTTTCTCATGATACTGCCATTGCCTTCTCTTAGTATTAGTTAGTTAGTAAAACTTGATGGGTCTTAAATACATCTATTTTAATTGACACTCTATGAAGTGAGTGATTAATTCTTTTTGTGCATGAAGCTATGGCTGTGTGATATTTATTACATTTCTTGAATATGGTGTTACTGCGTGATATTTTTCAACTTGTATGCTTTATGTGTTAGAGACAAGGCCCATTAAACTTTCTTCTTGTATGTTTGTGCAAGTTTGCATGTATTTGTTGGTGCAAATGCTTTAAGGAGGTTATGGTTTATGTAGTACTGCATAATCTAATTTGTAATTGGTGCATCATCATGGAGTCATTTATCTGTCTTGCCTGTAGGTACATCAACTTATGTTTAATAAATCAACACCATGATTTTTCTTGGCTTTTGAATCTGGGGATGATAGGATAGTGAACTTTCACCACATCATAAAACATTAGAGGAAGTGTGTTAATTGTAGAAATACAAGGACTAAATTCTAATTTTACTAATACTCTGGGCATTAACCTGTTATTGAAGCCGATTTCCTACATACTAAACCTGTTCACCTAATGAAAATGTGCTAATGTGTAATTGAATGTCCAAATCCAGAACTTATCTTGGGTTGAAATGGATATTCATCTAAGTAGGTCACAAGTGAGTTCCATCAAACTTTCCTGAGCTTGTTTTCTGTTATCACTGTCCTTTTGTAACTTCGCATTGTAAACTAGGATTAGAAATATGGATTGTAATTAAAATGAATTTCTGTTGTAGTAATACTTCTATGTTTTGTTAGCCATAGTTCTTTTTTCTTGTTCTAAGGGTTGCAATATGAGGATTCCTGTTTATTTTTTCAACAAAAGTATTTTATTTCACCTGCGGAGCCTTTATTTTTGTAGCTTGCATTTACATGTTTATCTATTCCAGTATTGTTCTCCATCTCTATGATTTTGCTATATTCTGAACTTAATTTAATGGGTATTGAAGACAAATAATTAATTGTATATTAACCTCATTTATTTATTCCAATTTTTCACACCTTGCCAGTTGCAGCTTCAGTTTCATGCCAACTTTCTCATGGATTTCTCTCTCTCTCTGTTTAATGCCATACTTAGCATTATAGTACTTTCATGGTCAACTGATTTTACATTGCCTCTGCTCTTTTGCATAATTGTGCAGTATGGCAAGGAATATGAATTTGAAGCTCCTGTCAAACTTCTGGACAAACTTTTGCATTCAATGCCACAATCCCCGGATGAGCAGATAGTTGTGGTTTCTCAGGTTCTCTCTCACACACATGTTCACATGCACGCACACATGTCAGCTCCTATGGCCACTATTCTACTCTACTGATCTTGCACTTTACTTTTCTTCTCCTGGAAAATTTCTGGCAGGTGCTTGTAGCTGACATTAATATTGGGTATGAGGACATTGTTAACACCCAGGTGAAGAATCACAGTCTTGTAACTAGTGCTTTTTATTTCTGTCGTTGAGTTGGTATAACCTGTTTATTATTTCCCCTTTTCTTTTGGTGAACTACATCTCTTTTTGGATGTCATTTATTCTGTATCTATGCAGGTTGTTGCTTTCAATGGTAAGCCAGTGAAGAATTTGAAGAGCTTGGCCAACATGGTTGAGAATTTTGATGATGAGTTTCTGAAATTTGATCTGGAATATGACCAGGTCCTCTCTCTCTCTCTCTCTCACACACACACGCGCGCGCGCGCGCGCGCACACAGAGGGTCTTTGGGTCTGTGTGTTCCAACATTTGCATCTCGGCTATTTATACTAGTTCTGTCTGGTACTGATTTCTATACCTGTACTTTGGTGCAGATAGTTGTTCTCCGGACAAAGACTGCCAAGGAAGCTACTGTAGATATTCTTACCACTCATGGCATACCTTCTGCAATTTCTGATGATCTTAAGCCATGAATTTGAGTATTTGTCTAGGTACGTTGCAATACTCTTGTCAGAGCCCTGTTACCCCCCATATTACCTTCATTAAAGATGGGGTGTGGCTTGTTAATTTATAAAATCTAGGGTGGAGTAGATTTTTTCAATGAGGGAAGATCACCCCGTGTATTATTGATGGCAATGTTCTTTCCTTTACCTGATTGCTTATGTGCTTGTATTGCAATAATGGAAATTTACAGGCGTCAGGACTTTGTTTTATTGGGTTAGGGGTATGCCTTTAAAATTTACAGGCGTCATCTATATACACGAGTAGTTTTAATGCTGATATCTCTTGGACAGCCGACCTCTCTCTCTCTCGCTCTCATTTTTGGGAAGCTATACAAGTTGGAAATATGTTCATTTTTCTGGTTAGTGCGTCACTAACCCAGCAAGTGATTGTGAGAAGCAGCTGCTGGATGCTCTCCTGTTCGAGGTGCCAGATAATAAATTCTACAATAAGGTGCAGGATGATAACTCAGTATTTGAGTTTTGGACCCCGCTTTTTCTATATTTGTGCTCCTTGTTCGTATCCAATCTTAACAGGAAAGAAATGCAAGAATGCATGGCCAGTATCCACCCAAGAGATGGGGAGCACATTCTGTACTGCCATTTCCCTTTTTTTCGCCTGAGCAAAATTATTGAGTTATGAAGATCAAATAACAAAGTGATCTAATAGCCCTGTACTTGAAAAGAGATGAAAAACTATATACCATACTTTTTGTATTTTGTCAGAAAATAGACACCGGACTGTATATCTTACAAAGTAACTGAACTTGGAAAAAACAATCATTATTAACATTGATTAATAAAGAAGCTACTCCCAATTGGTTTGTGTGAGGAGATTGAATCCATCATTACCGAATTCTAGTGGGGACAACAAAATTATGAGAGAAAAATGCCCTAGATCAAATGTTCTAACATGCATGTGATGGATACGTGTATATATATGATTTTTTTATTTTGAAATACAGGAAAGACCCATTAGAGAGGCGAGGACTCAAGTTATTGATGGTGACATATTCGAATTTAAACTATGAAAAGGTTTGGTCGATAAAGATAAAGGCTTGGGTTATGATTTTTTTGGTGTTTTGGATGAAGATTATGGATTTGAGAGGTCCCGAAGGCTTGTGCTTTTTTAGGGATTGGGAGTTGTAGGGAAGAAAAGAGCGTTGAAGAAAATTGCAGACATGAAACAAACCAAGAAATTAGGGTACGTATAAAATTTACTGTAGCTCCATCAAGTGGTGAAGTCGAAAATCATTTTCTTCATTTCTATGACATTATATTAAGTATTTTAAACATAAAAGTCCAATAAATCTAAATCTTGACAAGTTATCTTGGGTAATATAGATTTGAAGATTGATTTCAAAATTTTAAACTTGTTAAAACTATTAAGAAATTAGAATTAATAAAAGCATCATTGTAAGAAAGGAGGAAAATAAATGATTTAAATGAGGAAATAATTTTAAATACAATTTGGATAAAATGTAAGAAGAATAATAAATATAGTAAGAAAACAATTTGACTTGGTTTAGTGATTGTCGTTGGAAATTTGTTTTAAATAAATAAAAAATATGGGTTAATGAGAAATTAATAAGAACCTCTGGTTTTTTCACTAAACAAATCTTAGTTTTTCTATATTTAATTTTTGATTTATGGTAGTTAATCAATTATCAATAATTGTGAGAAATAATTTTTAATAATTCTTCAACCTTTTAACTTTTGAAATTCACTTTAAAAAGAGAGGTGAAGAAAGAGTTTAAAACTTAGATTTTTCAGATTTTTCTATACTCTTTCTCACCTTATTTTTAGTGTTTTTATTCATTTTTATGCTCTGGTTTTCCTCCCAAATCTATAGTTTAGGTTCATATTGTTGGGAGATATTTGAGTTTTATAATTTTTGGTTAAAAAATCTTGGTTTTAAAGATGTATCTAAACCAAGGTGATTTTGTTTGGAATCTTGAGAGAAATATTGTTTATATCCTAGTTGCACAAGTGAGGAGTAATTAGAACAAATGATTCATCATTGGTAATAATAAAATTAAGATTCATTACTTTAAAGTGATTTAACATGTAAGTACCCTTCATGTTTTCATTTAAACATAGTTGATCTAAGCATGTTTGTCTTGAGTCTACAAATTTAAATACGTATAAACTCTAGGCTTTTGTTGAACATTTTTTATTTAACATGCCTTTAATTCATGCTAATTATTTTTGAACTACAATCGTGTTATGATAAATTAAACATATCTTCATACTAGTCTATCTATGTCTATAAACTTTGACTATAATCTTAAGGCTTTATTCTATATATTAGACTTAGTTTATCATGTGGGAAAAAAAAATATTCATTATATAGATTAATTGTTAAAGAGATTTTAACATCTTTAAAATTTAAGTTATAATTTATTTATTTTTAATCTGTTATATTCTCAAAATATAAATTTATTTCCATACTATATGTTTTAATTTAGAAACTTTTAGTTTGGTTAAAGCTTTATGTTTTTTTTTTAATTTAATTTTAGAAAATTGTTATATATATTTATTTTAAAGTTATAATTTATCTTTTAAAATTATAATTCATGCAATTTATTTGAATCTTTTTGAGTTTTTGCATGATATATATTTTATGAACTAAGCTTTTATAAACCATGTTTATATCTTTGTATAGTTTATACATGTTACTTGCAAACTTTTTAGTATAATCATGCATTTTATCTTTCTTGCTTAAACATAATGTTTTGACATAATATATGTTTAGCTTGAACTAGAATAAAAAAAAGTGCTTATTTTTTATCTTGTATAATTTAAATATTTTTGTTTATCAAGTTGCTTTATTTCAAGTTTTATATTATTTAACTTGTTTGTTGTCTAAAAGGATGTTTTTCACTTATAAAAACTGGATAGAGAAAACCTATATATGAAGAACTCATCAACCTCCAACATACTAGGTGTTAGAAAGGTCAAATTGAACGTGACATCTAGAAAGCCTCTAACCTTCAATAATATACTGCATTTTGATGACATTAGAAAAAACTTAGTGTCTGACTCATTGTTGAGTAAAAATAGTTTTAAGATGGTGTTTAAGAGATAAATTTATACTATGTAAAGAGTAATATATTTATAGAAAAAAGAGTATCTTTGTGATGACATTTTTAAAATGAATGTAATGATCGTTGTTGTAGTAGTAGTAGTAATAAGATTATCTCTTCTCCTTATTTTCTTAAGTTTTATGATGTGTGGTATGATATGTTAGGTCATGTGAATTATAATTCTATACAAAGATTAATAAATCATGAATTATTATCAAGCATGGTTTTTTTAAAATCATAAGTGTGATATTTGTGTAGAATCAAGATTCACAAAAACTTATTTTTAAACAATTGAAAAAGTAGTAAACCTCTATACTTAATTCATTCAGATATTAGTAATTTAAAATTTATATAAATTAGAGGTGGAAAAAATATTATATTACTTTTATAGATGATTGCATAAGGTATTATTATACATATTTTATTAAGAGTAAAGATGAAGCTGTTGAATTGCTTAAACATCACAAGAATAAAGTTGGAAATCAAATTAACAAAAAGATAAAGGTAATAAAAAGTGATGGGGGTTGAGAATACGAAGCACCATTTGATGAATTCTGTTTCCAAAATAGTATTCCACTAAACTACTGCTCTTTATTCACCAAAATAAAATGGCATTGCGGAATGTAACAACTGAACATAAAAAAATAATGAATAACATATTGATAAGTTCGAGAGCACCTCGAAGCTTGTAGGGAGAGACAATTCTAATTGCTAATTATATACTTAACAAAATACCTCATAAAAAGTTAGAAAGAACACCATATGAATTCTATAAAGGTAGAAGACCCTCCAACAAATATTTTAATGTGTGGGGGGGTGTCTTACAAAGATAGCAATACTTGATCTTAAAATGTTAAGATAGGATCTAAGACTGTGGAATGTGTATTTTTTAGATATGCATATAATAATAGTGCATATCGATCTCTTGTACACAAATAAAGTATTGAAAATATTCGTCTTAATACTATTATGAAATCAAGAAATACTAATTTATTTGAGGATGTGTTTTCTTAAAATGAAGTACGATAAAATTATTCACTTAAGAGAAAGATTGAGGCTAACTCAAGTAATCATCATCAATTAAAAAAATAATGAAGTTAAGCTTAGAAAGAGTAAAGGGACAAAAATGACCAAAATATTTGGTTTTGCTTTTTTAACATACTTGGTAGAAAATGAACCTTAAATCTACTCCAAGGCAATGTCCTTTCCAGAAACTTCTTATTACAAGGAGATATTCGATAGTAAAACTGAATTTATTATGAATAATTATATATGAGAACTGATGGATCTTATTTCCAGAAGCAAATTATTAGACTATAAGTAGATTTTCAAAAAAAAAGAAGATAAAAGCTGATGACACTATTGATAAATATAAAATTAAACTTCTTGTTAAATATTTTAAACAACATAAAGGCATGAACAATTTTAACTTATATGTGTCGATAATAACACTATTATACGAACACTAATTGAGAAATCCATTCTGAATTAGATCCTTTTCTAGTCCAAGTTGAGCCAAATATAATATTTATGAATTTATGTGCATATATGGGTCGCAAGTAGGCCCATATCCTGTGAGCCGTGAATGAAGCCCGATTACAATTCCAAGACCCAAGTCACCGACTGCCAATATTGAATTTATTAATGGCGTCCAGCATAAAAATTTCAGATTTGCGCTTCTGCGTGATCCACTTGTTCTTTCTCCTGCCGTAAAACAAAGTGGAGTAATATATATATATATATATATATATATATATATATATATATATATAGAGAGAGAGAGAGAGAGAGAGAGAGAGTAAATTAATGGAGAAGATGGGTACGGCGGAACCCAACTTTGAACAGCTATTCGAGGAGAAGAAGCGCGTCCGGAACCCCCTCGTTCCCGTCGGTAAATA
>Ga0325402_1008102_pt1 | contig 10004 bp, 9 predicted proteins | sample PopdelMetagenome_22_FD_207212 | JGI IMG/M metagenome (GOLD analysis project Ga0325402, IMG submission 207212) | Populus deltoides microbial communities from Bellville, Georgia, United States - Xylem-PdKOR-R3 | ecosystem: Host-associated > Plants > Phyllosphere > Stem > Wood/Secondary xylem... | reverse complement strand
ATTTGGTGGACCCCATTGAATTGTTCAGCTTATTGATATCCATGCAGTCGCTGGCTGGGTTATCCTGCAGGTTCAATGTCTGTAATCAAGCAGCCTACTTGTCTTTGAATTTAGTATATGATTTGGCCTGGTGGAATCAGGAAAGAGGGCATCTGAGGAGTCCATTTCCTCATCTTGAAAGCTAGGCAACTTCCTCTTCAAACCAGGAGCGACCTTCAATCCTGCAACAAGAACCAAGTTTTCAGGAAACAGCATACAGGTAGCATAAAAGTAGAGAAAAAAATGCATGGTACAAGATGGAAATGAAGTGGAACTTTCAAGTATAATTTACCAGGAAGAGGGTCTTCGAATGTGCATTGGCGAGACTCTGAATCACCACAGTTACAGAAAAAGTTTGGTTCCTTGTTTGACCCCAATATCCTGCAAGAAAAATATTGTAAGAGCATGTGAGTTCATTCATAATTCAGTGACAAAGGCGAGAAAGTTAGAACAACAGTCGTAAGATCAGAATTCACTTGTCTTTGTTACTCATGCTAGAATGGTTATAAACTACTTGGTACCATTATTTCAAAGACCCGCAAAATTACACCCGCATGCAAAACTCCAGAAGTTTGTGTTTTGAAACTAATAATAATAATAAAAGTATTTGTTTGAAAATATTGTCTTCAATCTGTAAGTTACATATCAATTCTAACATTTCTTGAAGCAAAAATACGAAGAAAAAAAATAATTTTCTGTAGAAGCTCAAAAAGCATAGAAAAAGATGAAGACAAACTGAACATTTTATCACCATAGGTACCAAAAATATTTATCAATAAGTTCTACAGTTGATGTAAATTACTAAACTAGTTTCCAATCTCTGACTCAAGGTCATGTTAAACGCTCTTTCAAAGCCAAATATATTCTAAGAAATCTCACGTGCAAAATCTCCCCCCACTCCCCCTTTCTTCCCTTTCATATCATGCGTGGACCAGTCAACTATAACAAAATAAAACTTACACCTAAGGCCCTGTATCATTCCACCAAACAAATTAAGCTGAAATTATGTTCCATTCTCAACAACTTCCATGGTAAATGGATGTTCACTTCCTCAACTTCTTCCATGGTAACTATTATGATGCGCTAACTAAGGTTATATCAGTTACCATTCTTGTTCAACAACCTAATGAAGATCTCAAAATGTATAAATTCAAATGAAAATGAATCTCTAGTAAAACAAGACACACAAACTTGATTCTTTATTGTAATAATGAAAGAATGTGCATAGACCCCTTTGACATTTTGATCTCATACAATAATATGTCAACCTTCAAACAAAAGCTACTGAAAGTATTATAATTCTCTACTCATAAGTACTACTTCCCAATTCATAGATAGAGCACAAATAGGTCAAGTACACATGGGTAGAATAGCAGGTACAAACTATAAAGACTCTGTTCAGTTGAATTTCAAATTCCACGCATACATATTTCATGAGAAGAATGGGAAACTCAAATAACCAGAGGGTGAACCTCTATCCAAGTTTTGAAGATGAAGTTTCAGAAATGATATACTAACAATAATAACTCTGAGAATATCTCTATCATTTCCCTAGCAAGATTTTTGACCACAGGCTTTAAGAGCAAAATGACCTATCATTATATGAAGTTCGACAAACAGAAAATTTAGCAATTAATTTAAATTTCAATGATTAGAGGTTCCTCACGTTAGACAAAATACAACTTCGCTTCAGATGAACATGGGGAAACAAACATTGTTAGAAGATCGTTGGCCAATCAGCAGTTTGGCCAGATTAAAATACTATCATGATTATACAATTAGTATTCTATTGTAGGCATGTGAAAAAGAAAATAATAGAAAAGGAAAGTAATCGGTGAACAACAAATTAGTTTCTTGTAAAATGTATATTCTAGATAAGCTAACATCCAATAAATGAAGTAATCTCTCTAAAATTTAATGAAAAAACAGTAAAGGATATAGATATCAAACCTGTACATGTGCTCAACAAAGTCATCAATTAGGACAGGCCAAGCACCTGCAAATAAGAGGCATATGAGTGAACATTACTCTGTTACAAACAAAGATAAAACAGAACCAAGTCAAGCATGCTCCTGAAAAAGCAAACACACTGAATCAATGGAGAGAAAGAAGAGCACAGAGATGCCTAAGACCTTTTCTATAGACTTGTTGCTTTATTATTTTCCACAAAATTTCCACTTTTAAGACCCGAGTACAGAGTCCCACACCCATCATAACAAAATCCTGCTCACTTACTGCCAGAGAGCAACAAAAAAGAAAATGGAAAGGCATAGTGAAGGATGGGAGAAATGAGAGAATCAGTTAGTTCCACATGGTTGATGAAAGCAGAAGTCTATCAACAATGGTGAATGAATTTACAAAGCACAAATATAATTTTCCTCCAGCTGATTGAAACAAATTTCAAGCATACACCAAAATTCTTGTTCCAAGACCCCAAATTCACAAACCAGAGCACAAAGTGGTGCTCAAAAGTGGAAAATTTCACAAACCAGAGGCATAGCAAATATGACCAATCATTGTTTTGGAAAAACCACGTTGTTCAAAATCACAGGGAAAAAGTCCTTTCTACCAATACCAAATTTGACAAAAAAAGGGCAAAGAGAAATTGTTCTAAATGCAGGATGTCAAACATGTATCTTTATAGTATAGCTTAAATGTGAGCACTAAATCATTATATCCTTAAGACAATGTACCTTCAGGATCATACCCTTCAAGATTTTCATGTACGCACCGGCTAAAAGCTAAAACTTGCTGCCATGTATCCTCAGATATATTGTGTCGTTGATTTTCCTAAAGGCAATCGAAAAATTAGTTGCTTAGACAGAAATGTGAAAAACAAGAGAATGTAATCATACCCAATATTCACAAGGTATCTATTGACATACAAATACAATTCATAGTTCAGCTGCGAGGCGATGTGTCCCAATTCACAAACTTGCGTATCCATGAATAATGAACAGCTACATAAGCATTTCTTTAAGAACTCTACTCAACTAGACAATGCTTTTAAAAGAGAAACACAAACAAATATAAATAAAATAAAAAACACAATTATCCACCCATACCTGAAAGTCACACCATTGGTTTAGCAACCGAAACCTCCCAGCTAAAACTAATTTCCATGCGGAAACAGCCCTGTTTACAGCTGCAAGAGAAATTCATGAAAATATAAATCTTCTATGTAAAACAATCCATCAAACCAATGCCTATATATGAAGACAATAGAAATGAGAAAGCTTACTGATATTCCTTTGACCATTTTCACGGCACATGAAGAATACAAAATCATAGAAACGAGAGAATTCTGAGAAATCCGCCTACAAAGAGATACAGAGTTGTAAACAAGGAACACAATATTAAATATTCATTTCTTTCGTTGTGGATTAAAAAAACAAAGATTTAGGAGTAATTGGTTCTTAGTAGAGAACATCAATGATCAAATCAAAAGAAATGTATCCAGTTCAAGAGCTTAATAAATGGAACTCACCATAAGTTCTAGCTTTGACATGAGCTTGAGAAGTTCATCAAAAATTTTAATTCTGTCAAAGGAAATGCCATAAATCGTTCAATGAAATGGATATATATATATATATATATATATATATATATATATAAAGGAAAGTTCATATCTAGCTAAAAAAGAACTACTCCATAGAACCACAGAGCAAATGACACCAAACTGATAGACTTTATAATTATACACCAGGTGTAATTTTTGTTCAAAGTGACTGAAAAATCTATATTATATTTTGTTTACTAAATAAATGCATATACATGCTTTGAGCATGCAAAGTCAATATAGGTGGCTGCATGTGAGCATGTGATAAATGTTGAAGTTTCTACAATAGCTCCTCCATGCAAGTCCTCTTAGTTTCTATATATATGTGATGTTGTAAGCTTCCTGCAGCAAGGAACCAAATTTCAAAAATTGCGGTGTCCTCCACTCTCTCTTGGTTCCAACTTGCTTCTTTAATTTCCCAAATTCTTTTCTTTTCTTTTTTCGTACCACATGTGGTATCAAAGCACAAGTCAATCAAGACAGCACAATTCCAGCACTACTCTAGCACAATTTCATAGCACTACTCCAACACAACTTCCACACAAATAAATTTCTTCAAATTCGAGTTACCACCAACCTGTTCCTGTTTTCAAAAGAAACACCTATGATTTCTGGAGTATCAAAATCAAAACTATCCTATAAGCTTATGACTAGTGGTAAGTAGAGGGAAATGGCATTCCAAAATCCATAGATTTGCCAAAAGGAAAAACAGAGACTGCGGAAGGCACAACCACTACTCCCACAAAACTAGAAAGTTCATCAAGTTCTGAGACAGTTTCGATGCACATTTGGCAGAAAAAAGATGTTGATGTACTTGCCAAAATTCATCTAGGTGTCTCGGACTTGATCTTTCAAGAATCATGAATTCTTCATCAGCAAAGCAAGCATGGGACACGTTACAAGATAAATTTCATGGCACCGTTAAAATTCAGGCAATAAGGCTTCAAACTCTAAGAAGAGATTTCAAAATCTACAAATGAAAGGAGAAACCATCAAAGATTTCTCTTCTAGATTAATTGAAGTTGTCAACCAAACCAAAGCATATGGCAGTGACATCATGGATCAAAAGTGGTGAAGAAAATCTTAATTTCCCTCACAGAAAAATTGATTATGTCATCACCATCATTGAAGAGTCGAAAGATCTTACTCAACTCTTAGTCACTGAGCGAGTAGGTTCTTTACAAGCTCAGGGGCAAAGAACATCGAGAAGGAATGAAGCTTCCACCAAAGGTGCTTTCAGACATAGCACAAAAATAAATTTACATTCAATAAAGGTGGAAAAAATAAAAAATGACGAGGTAGTAACGAACAAGGTGATGCAAGCAGCTCCAAGGAATGCAAAAATAAAGGAAAATTCCCTCCTTGTGGTGTTTGCAAAACAAATAGGTCACTGAGAGAAAGAAGGTTGACACAAGGGAAAACTTAGTGCAAAATTTGTAAGAAGTTTGATCAAATTGACCAAACCTGTAGATTCAAGCAAAACTAGCAAGCTGGCATTTCCAAAACAACAGACATAGAAATCATCTTTATTATGCTTGTTAAGTAGCATCAGCGAAAAAGGATGATGAGTGGCTTATTGACAACAGCTGCACAAATCATATTGCAAAGAGCCAAACTTTTTTCACTCACATTGATCCAACTATCAAAGTATCGGTCAAAATTGGTGATGGAGGTTTGGTAGCATCAAGTGAAAAGGCATTATTGCAATCCAAACCAATAGGAGCACACAACACATCAAAGATGTACTCTGTCCCATATATGGATCAAAATTTGCTAAGTATGTCTCAAATGATATTGAATGGATATTCTTTATTATTTTAAGGCAAAGCTTGAGCAATTTTCAATCCCCAAAAGAAAAGGATAGCAAGTGTCAAAATGAAACTATTATCCTAAAAAAGTCATTGTGAAAGATCTACCCACCATCGGTGATCTCAAGGGAGTCTGTGAAGGATGTCAACTAGGGAGGAAGCACCGACAACCATTTCAAACAGATGAGGCATGGTGCACCTCATAGAAATTTCAACTAGTGCACACCAACATTTGCGATCCAATGAGAACTCCATTGTTGGACAACAGTAGATATTTCATCATGTTTATTGATGATTACTCTAGAATGAATTGGGTCTGCTTTTTAAATAAAGGTTTGAGGTATTCTAGAAATTTCACAAGTATAAAAAATTGGTGGAAACTCAAAACAATTGTTAGATTCAGACTCTCTATAACACCAAGTACACTTCTTCCCAATTCAATAAATTATGAGAAAAGGAGCACATTGCAAACTTACATTCTTGCATTCGTGCCACATAAAAATGGTGTTTCAGAAAGAAAAAATAGAACAATCATGGAAATGATTGAGATCCATGATTAAAGACAATGGCATGCCAAACAAGTCTTGGGAAGAAGCAATTTATATTGTTGTCTATCTACAGAACAAGAGCATCACCAAAACTATCCCATACATGACCCCACTTAAGGCATGGTCAGGACATAAGCCTTTAGTCAGGCATGTAAACTTATTTAGATGTATTTGCTACATAAGCCTTTAGTCAGGAATCTCCAAAGAAAGCACAAGCTGGAAGCAAAAGCGAAAACAGAACTTTCTATAGGCTATAGTTCTCAATCCAAGGACTATAGAATATTCAATCTTCAAATAGAGAAAGTTGATATCACATTTGACAAGATGCTTCTTGGGATTGCGAAGAAAATGAGGAAAAAAGATTGACGAATGTCCCCACATTCCAACAAGATTCAGGACCTAATCAACTGCCAAGTCAAGAGACTCCAATTCAAGAAGTTAACGACTCGACCTCGGACTCGTACTATGAAGAAATCGATGAGAGTTCTCCAAGTAATATTGAATCGTCATCTTCACAGCCTCCTCCACAACCTTAGCAATACAACATGGCCACAAAGAGGCAGCAAAGACAAATCAAGTCACCTCAAGGGTATGCTGATTATAAGTTTTGTAATAATGTTGTTTATGAGCCCAACAATTATGATGAAATGGTTGATCATAAAGAATGGCGGCTTGCAATGGAGGAGATACACATGATTGAGAAAAATCAAACATGGAATCTAGTTGAGAAACCAATTCACAAAGATGTCGTTGGAGTCAAATGGATTTATAAGACGAGTAAATTTTGAAAGCTCAATTCAAAAGCACAAAGCTTGATTGGATGCCAAAGGTTTCACTTAGCAATTTGGCGTTGATTACAATGAAACTTTTTCTCCTATCTCAAGACAAGATACCGTGTGAATCATCATTACACTTGCAACACATAAAGGATGGAAAATATCTCAACTTGAAGTGACATTAGTTTTTCTTATCGTTATCAAGCTTTGTAGTAAAAGGTCTTAAAGCTCAAAAGGCATTGTAGACTTAAACAACCTCCACGACCTTGGTACTGCAGGATTGACTTCCGGTGATAGTGGATTTAGGAGTCCCAACAAGCTTACACTTTACATAAAGGCTTAGGAAACTACATACATCTCGATTGTCTCCTTATATGTTAATGATTTTATTGTTATTGGGAATCATCCTAATATGATCATAACCTTTGGGTTTGGGGAAGATATGAAAAAAGAATTTGAAATGACAGATCTTGGCTTTATGAACTATTTTCTAGGCACAAAGATCAGTCAAGAAGGCATCTTCATCTAGAAGAAAAGGTATGCCAAAAATCTATTGAAAAAATTCAAAATGGAAAATTGCAAAGAAATGATGACCACACTAGTTCCCAAATACAAATCAGTGAAAGAAGATGGTTTATCCATTGCCGATGAAAGACTTTTGAAAGCATGATTGGCAATTTTTTGTATTTAACAACAATTAGACCAGACATCAACTTGTTGTCCAGGTTCATGCAAAAGCCAACTCAATTGCATTACAATGCAGCCAAATGACCACTCAGATATGTCAAGGGTGCTATTGATTTTGGCATTTGGTATAAGTCAACTGAAAATGCAGAATTGTTTGGCTACACTGATAGTGATTGGGTTGGTTCATTGGATGATATGAAAAGTACATTTGATTATATACTTTTTTTTTTTTGGAAATGGAGTATTTTCATGGTTTTCACAAAAAACAGGATATGGTAGCTCAGTCCACATGGAATTTGAGTGCATTGCAACATGTGCAGCGACAAATGAAGCAATATGAGCTAGAAAAATTCTCATCGACATGTGTGAAATTCAACAAAAACCCACTGTCTTGTATTGTGAAAGCAAGTTGGCAATTGCAATTGCCAAAAATCCAGTCTAATACAGGAAAACAAAGCACATCAATGAAAACAAAGCACATCAATGTTAAATATCATTTTTTCAGGGAAGCTAAAGGCATGAGCAAAATTAGTCTCATTCACTAAGGCACATATTAGCAAATTAAAGATATTTTTACCAAAGCACTACCCAAAGCTAAATTTGAATTCCTAAAATGCAAACTTGAGGTGCATGGAAAAAGCGTCAAGGAGGAGTGTTGAAAGTGAGATTCTTTCAATCAAATCATTGAATAATGTATATTATATTTTCATTTTTTTACTAAATAAATGCATATACATGCTACGAGTATGCAATGTCAACATGGGTGGCTGCATGTGATACATGCTATGAGCATGTGATGCATGTTGAAGTTTCTCCAATGACTCCTCCATGTAAGGACAAAATATGGGTCATGTGCTGCATATCTTACCTTCTATGTGTGTGTGTGTGTGTGTGTGTGATGCTGTAAGCTTCCTTGAGCAAGGAACCAAGTTTAAAAAATGACATTGTCCTCCACTCTCTTTCTCTCTAGGTTCCATGCTTCTTTAATTTCCTAAATTTCCTCTTCTTCTTTTTTTTTGTGAGTGTGTGTACCATAATGCACTAAACTTCCAACAATTTTAAAGTGAATTGAGTCATAAGAGCATCAAAACAAGTCTTAACCCAGATAATTGGAAAGTTTGTCTTGCAATCTTCAATTTCAACCAAGGAGTTAGGTTAACAGATTCCCATCATCAGAGGCCAGTTGTATTTGTTTCCAAGACATTTTGAGAAAACTTGCCACTACCCGAGCCCTACAGTACACTTACTAGCACTTATCATACTAATTCTTCCAACAACATCCAATAACTAATAAACAAGTAATTGAGTCCTTACATGATTTATTTTCAACAGAAAATAACGTTTCATGACCAAATCTTATTTCCCATGTCACACGCGAATACTAAGATGAAAATATGTTCAAAGTGGTTCTTAAATCTTATTAGATAAGGCTTATAAACATGAACAACCATTGTCCATTCCCACATTCTAAAGGCTCTTACTTTACATGAAACACAACGCTATCTTAAAAAAAAAAAAAAAAAGGAAACACTAATACTTACAGAGTGATATCCATCAGACAACAAAACTTATCAGTAAAAACAATAAGAAGCCAAGAATCCAAAAACTATACATTAAGGCCTAAAAATATAATAAAACCCACAATTTTTATTAAAAATTAAGTCCCTAAAAACTATCAAGGAAAACCCAGAACCTAAAAACCAAGAAACTCAATCAAATCCTACACAAACATCAAATCAGTTCAAAATCTTCAAAAGGGTATTTCCATATTCAACAAAACAGTAATTTAACTTAAAAAAGATACGTTTTTTTTACCAACCTTGAATGAAACTTTAAGTCCACAAATTTCAAAAGCTGAGCTAAAGAATCCCTTGAAGATTTACCCTTGCGTGTTTCATCTGGTTCATTGACTTGGCATGATTTTACAGATCTAATATCACAGTAACGTCTGTAAATCTCGAAGATTGAATCCGGTGAGTGCATGCTGGTCGGAGAATAGCTAGATAGGATTTTAAGAAGAGAGATGATTGGTGCTACGTTTAGAGCCTAAAAACTACTTTAAAATTTTAGAGGTAAACGGGGGTGTCTCTGTCTTTGTAGTGCGTTAATACTCGAATTGTTTTTCTTCGAAAATTGTTTTCGAAAACATTTTATTATAAATTAATTTTATATTTTCAAATCATTTTAATTTTTAATAAAAAAAATTTAAAAATCAATAATTACTCTAATATCAAATAATCTTTAAAATTAATTGCATTATGCTGCTAATCACATAAAAAAACTAATATAAAAAGAAATTATCATGCACTGATATATTTTCCTAGAAGAAAAAAAAATTTGCATCTCAGGTCATATAAATTTGAATGAGTTTAATAAATTTATTTTATTTAATTATATAATAATTAAAATAGATAATTAAATTAAATTAAAAAAATTATAATATCTAATTCTCAACAAATTTAATATTAAAAAAATTAAAAAACAATATAAAAAAATCACACCAAGTCAACATGGATTAACTTGCAAAATTTATAATTTAAATTATAAAATTAGATAACTCAATGAAAAGTAAGTCAAAATAAATTTT
>Ga0325402_1008100_pt1 | contig 10006 bp, 11 predicted proteins | sample PopdelMetagenome_22_FD_207212 | JGI IMG/M metagenome (GOLD analysis project Ga0325402, IMG submission 207212) | Populus deltoides microbial communities from Bellville, Georgia, United States - Xylem-PdKOR-R3 | ecosystem: Host-associated > Plants > Phyllosphere > Stem > Wood/Secondary xylem... | reverse complement strand
AATGGGTGGAGTCTTTGAGTGCTCAAAGTATATCCATGCAAGTGAAATCAAAGTAACCTCACATCACTATATATTCTACTGAAATGCTTCCCAGTCTATTCAAATAGAAATCCATTCAAGTACCAACACTATTTCCTTTTCTTTTGCAATGTATCCCGTAGAAATAAACATACAAGAAAATTTGACCACAAGAAATGATGATCGAAATGTATTGATGGATCTTTTCTTGTATGAATATGTGAGGGAGGACAACATTGTGACCTTTAAGAGCTGTGTTCAGAAACATTCGCCAGATAAGCTAGTGACTCCCTCTGGGAATTCACTACTTCATGTAGCCGTAAGCTATGGAAGTGATAAAATTGCAGCTTATCTGGCAGAAGAGTTTCCTTCGCTAATCACCAGTCGAAACGACCAGGAGGACACAATCCTTCATGTTGCTGCCAGGGAAGGAAGGCTTAGTAATACAATTAAAAATCTGGTCGGATCGAATCTCAGCTTGGTGAGGTTGGAAAATAGAAAAGGAAACATTCCTTTGCATGATGCAGTGATCAGGGGTAAAAAAGAAGCTGTCGCGTGGCTGGTATGCAAAGATCCAGGAGCGGCCTATTACAACAACAATACACAAAAGTCTCCATTGTACCTGGCTGTTGAGAGTGGCCATAAGAATGGGATTCTTGATGATCTCCTGAATATCGAAGCTTCCTCTGGCGCGCTTCAAAAAGGAAAGTCCCCTGTTCATGCAGCCATCGAGCAACGTAACAAAGGTGATCACAATGTGTATCTATACTCATTAGAAAATGATTTACATAAAAAACAATTCTTGCAAATATATCATCGTTATGTTCATTGGAAACTAATTCTTTTGATTTTCAGATATATTGGAAAAAATTGGAAAGGCAAAGCCAGAGCTATTACGTTTCAAAGACGAAGAGTTGGGAAATTCCCTCCATTATGCATCATCCATGGGTTATCTGGATGGAGTTCGCTTCCTACTACAGAAGTTTCCTAATGGAGCAAATGAAAGAGACCAAGAAGGAAACTATCCTATCCATCTTGCATGCAAAAATGATTCTGTTGATCTAGTAAAGGAATTTATGAAAGTCTTCCCATATCCAAAAGAGTTCCTCAATGCAAAGGGGCAGAACATTCTCCATGTAGCAGCTGAAAATGGACAAGGCAAAGTGGTTAGGCACATACTCAAACAGGATCAGAAGCTCATCGAACCACTGCTAAACGGCATTGATGAGGATGGAAACACACCTTTGCATTTGGCAACACGGTCAGGCCAATCCAATGCTGCATTTGCTCTAGTGCGCGACACCCGCGTTGAGCGTTCAATTGTCAACAATGCAAACAAGACACCATATGATATTGCTGAAGAACAATCTAAAATAGCAGTGAATCAATATGAAAAAACAGATGAAATGGTACACTACTTGATCATCATTTAGCAAGATCTACAAAAGTATATATTTTAGGAGAATAATTGGTTTAATATTTTTGTATCTGTGCTAATTACTCTTTGTTGCCAGCTTGCTGAGGAACGAAAGCAGTTTGATTCAAAGAACAACACCCCTGCTGACGGGACCCAGGTATAAGAGTTCAAATGATAAGTTCTTCGCTTACATTTTAAATATTTTGGGTAAAGATATGAACTCGATATTACAAGAATATTTTATCAAGTAATGGAAACAATCAAGCAAGATCAAGAGACGAAAAAAATTCAAGATTGAACACCTAACCGTTTAAGGTTTTTGAGTATAATGATGTCATGTGATTTGAACAATTATCATTTATGCATTTCTTCATGATTTCTATTTTCTGAGACAGGACAAAGCAGTTGATCCACAGAAGCAAGATAAAAAGAAACCCTCAAAGGATTACAAACTGCTAGATTATTATGGAGCGGTATTGTTTCTTTTCTTCTTTCCTATAATTTTGGGTTTTGATCTTTTCGGTTTCCGGAAGAGTTAAGACTTTAAGAAAGAAAAAAGATGGCTGTGTCTTGGTTTAAAAGTGGTGCTGAGCTACATGCTTAACTTGTATTCTATAGTATTCAAAATTCTGAAACCATTCCAGAATTTTGCTATCTTGCGTCCCCAAAAAGGCATTTCAAGGCCAGATGCTTTTGGATAATCTTCAAAGTGCGAAAAACTAAAAAAAACCATTAAGTTTTTTTCCTCTTGCTATGCAGATGACAACATTATCGATCCTATACTTCCACGCCCGCCCCAAAAAATCCCTAGAACAGCCTTTCAGTAGTTCTCAAGGCAAGCCACCAAGGAAAGAGGAAACAAAGAGCAGGATAGAGAATCTTCTTGTGGTAGCAGTGCTTGTTGCTGGTGTAACCTTTTCTGGTGCTATACAATTGCCACAGCTAAAGAATATCAGTAACTCAAATGAACATCATCATGACTTTAACATCACTAGCACTGTCTTCCATAACAACACCGCCTTCGACAGTCCTACTGGTTCATCCCTTCTGGATGGCTATTTATGTCTTGATGTGTGGGCTTTGAATACCTCTGTGGTGGCAGCTATAATCCTTCTTTGGACGAACTTGAATGATGTCAAATTTGCACCATTTGTCGTTTGGTTTTCATCCTTAATGGTTGGTGGAGCTATTTACATGATGTGCTTGGCGTTCTTTTTTGCTGTGAGCATAGCATTAGGTGGATCCGATTATGGAGTGTTAGCAATCATCATTATTGTGGTGGGGATTGTGTTTTTCCTTGCTCAAACATTGCTTTATATTCAATGGATTCTTCCACCATCTGTCAACCAAATTCTTGAAGGAATGCTCTCTTATTATGTCTACTTCCTCTCGTTTCTCTTTCTATTCTACAGTTGGAGGTGGCTGCCTGATAAACTCTCTGAGCTCAAGAGAGGGAGAACAAGCAACGAGAGCAATTCAGGTTGATCTTCAATAGATGTCAGGATTTCCGGGATTTTCCTCCTCTAAAAGTTGTTGGGATCAGTAAGACTATTTGCAATTGCAATAATGAATCGAATGTGTCTGTATTACTTTCCTTTATTCAAAGCAAGTTCGTTGATTGTCCAAGAAATACTATACTAGTGCCAGTGGTTTTAAATATACCCGAGAAGGGTTTGTCTCGGAGAACTGGATTCAAAATTGTCTTTCCTACCAGTGCTTCTCAGAGTTCTTGGCGTTCTTTATCAGTTTATCGTTCTATTATCTTCTGCGTAAAGAAGACGACTAGCCTGTCCACTTTCCTGTTCTGCCATAATTTGGAGTTGCATAAATTATTTCAAAACTGTAAATCAAAATTTTTTTGTTTCAACTCCAAAACTAAAACACATTCTATACACGAACCAAATATAAAACTATATCAACCTAAATTCATATATAACAATAATTCATTGATGGAGCAACCGAGTTTCGCTACTCCTCTAAACCAAAACGGGTCAACTCATAGCAAAACTCATTCCTAAACTAAATTAATTATTGCGTTGTATAATCATTATATATCTCATTAGCAAAGGATGAAGAAAGTGAAAGAACTGTCTGAAAAAAATCTAAGTGAAAGAACTGTCTGAAAAAAATCTAAAGAAAAAGAAAGAAGGTTTCTTTTTTTTTTTTTTCCCTTCATCATGGTTTCTAGGTTGAAAGGAAAAGAGAAAAAAAATACTACAAAAAAAAAAAAACTAAAGGAATGATTTTTTATTTTGACAAAAACCTTTAGCATCCCTTCGTTGGAGACCAAAAAACAGTTGGAGACCTGTTATTTTACCGGTTATTACTTATAGCTTTTTCTTTGGCTCTCATGTTGGAGATGCTTTGATTTTAACAGATTCAAACCGTGGGACCAAATTGTTATATGGTTGATAATTGAGCCATTGATAGCAAAATTCAATAGGATGGGGACTGACTTGTGAAACCCATTATAGTTGGGGGGCTGATTTGTAGTTATCCCTATTGAAGTGAATGGAGGCAACAATTTCTAAGAGCAACGAAAATGTATATTTGCTTCGTGAGAAAATGTATTATTAGTTTTTTTCTAAGCACATTTCTTTCTTATTTAACTTTTATTTAGACCTAAATATTTCAAAGCTCATCCTTTACAGCAGCCGCAAAATGTAGAAATTGTAAAACAATTAGGAGAAAAGGAATAGCAAGGAATTCAACAGAAATAATGTATAAAAAAAAGGAATTCAACAGAAATAATGTATAAAAAAGATCAACATATTATTGACTAGAAAATTAATTGTATAGTGTTGCTGCCCAGGATCGAACTGGGGACCTTTAGTGTGTAAGACTAACGTGATAACCACTACACCACAGCAACTTCATGTCCTTTATGCTCAAACAATAATATATGTGTTTAATATTGTCAAATTCTTAGCTAACAAGTAACAACTGCCCTTTAAAGTTTAAACACGGAAAAAACCGTAATCCGTAACAGATCGAAAGTGAAACCTTGAAGACTAAGAGAACAATAATCATTTGATTCTTTGTGTGATTTAAGCCCTTAAGATTCTTAAAAATCTTAGGCTTTCTGAGGTTTTTTTTTTTTTTTTAATTGGTGAAATTAGTCCTTTTGGTTTGGGTTGAAGAAGTAATAATAAAGAAGGGAAAAAATGGCCAGTGTCATGAGGAGTTGCATACAATCAATATTAAAGTTATTGAATTGTGTGATAGGAATGGTTGGCATAGCAATGATGTTGTATGCAGTTTGGCTTATCAGAGTGTGGCAAAGAGAAATTGGTGATTTTCCATTTTTTGATGATGACGACGACTTTAGTCCATGGTATGCTTTTCTTTCTTGTTTTTGTGAAATTTTGGTTTGTGGGTTTTTTGTTTTATGTGTTTTTGGTTCATGGGTCAGCGTTAGAATTGTAAAAAGATGCTTTCTTTTGGTTGTGGAATGTGGGTTTTGTTTGGTTGGTGAGGAAAGTATTTGAATTTTAGGATTGGTTTGTTTGATGTTCCTTTGGGTTTGGTATTTTATGTTTTAGTCTCATTTGAATGTTTGATTACTTGCTAAGTTGGTTGATTTATTTGTTAATTGGATGATGCTTGGGTGGAGGGAAAGCTGGAAAAAGAGGAGCTTTAGAAAGTTGAGGACTGATTTTCTATTGTTTGAAAAGAGAGGAGCCTGGCTGTGATTTTCTCTTAATGCCATTACTTTTTAAGAGGGGGAGGTGTGATTGGCCTAATTGGTTTTGCTTGTGGGTGGAACATCATTGAGGCAGAAATCTGTCAATATATGCATCTTCTTTGCTTGCCTCTATTTTTTGAAGTGCACGTGTATTAAATTTGAAAAGGAAGTTTGCTTCTATCTAATATAGAGCGGGCTTCTGATCTTTTCAAGTGGGCCAAATATCTTTACAACTTTTCGGTTTGTGATTCATGTACATTTTCTATTTGCTTTTAACATTTTCATCAAGTTTCTGGACAACCAATGAATAGGATAGGAAATTGAAGTTTGGAAGATTTTGGTCATGCTGTTATGCTTGTGATAGCATGAAACTTGAGTCTCTTTGATTATTTCTCAATTGCCAAATTGGTAATTCAATTTTTTGATTTACTACCTAACCTTTCCCATAATGCTGTTAACAATCAAGAAGAGCTTTATTTTCATGGCTTCTATAGAGTTGTTACAAATTTTGTAATTCTACAGTTAAAGCCATACTCTGGTTTGTATTTCAGGAGAATTAATAATGACAAAACTGTGTTATTAATGGAGCTGCTTCTTTGAATGGAGATAAAATAATTGATTTTGGTTGGTGTTTGATCATTTATTTGTGATGTTAGTTGAAACAAGAGGTATAAGGGGGCATGGGCTGTTTTCACTTTCGATTTTAAAGTAATAGTCTGTACGCGGCTGGTTAGAGCTTATTTAACTCATAGTCAGTAAATGAATGGTGTGTGGTTGTTTGCTGCTTTCTTGCCTGATTATCTTTAAAGCAATGTATTCATAAAATGCAGGTTCATTTACACATTTCTTGGCCTAGGTGTGACTTTGTCCATGATCACATGCTTAGGTCATATTGCTGCTGAAACTGCAAATGGTTGCTGCCTTTATCTAGTATCCTTTCCTCGAAGCAGTTAAATAAGTATCTACATTCCCTGCTTTATTAGCTTTTTTGTTTAATTATTCTAATAAATATTGGTTTATAGCCCCATACATTACCTTTTAGCATCTGATCAGCATCATAATTTCAGTTTGATTTCGTTGAACTACCCATGTGGTTTAGTTATACCCATATTTCATCATGGTGAATAAGATTTTGAATTCGTACAATCAAATTCTGTTTTCAAAATTGTTGTTTACTTGAGAAGCATAACTTTGTTCATTCATGGAGCTTTAGTTTCTTAGAATGCATGACCTTTTTGGCCAATTTTGACCTTAACAGGATTCAGTATATGTTGTTTGTATTTTTACTCCTCATGCTGGAGGCTGGAGTTACAGCTGATGTATTTTTAAACCGTGACTGGGAAGAGGTATGCTACTATGACCAAAAACTCAATTTGATTATCACCTTATGGTTTTGTGGTTACAAGTTACCATAAGTCCTTAATGAGAATTTATATGGTTACTATTCTATTTTGCCCAACTTGGCGCCAGGACTTCCCAAAAGACCCAAGTGGGAGTTTTGATCAGTTCAAAGGTTTCATCAGATCAAGCTTTGAACTCTGCAAATGGATAGGCTTATCAATTGTGTCTGTGCAGGTCTCTCTCTCCCAGTCTCCTTCTTCCTCTATCTCATTTTCCTTGCATCTCATTGACAAGGGAATTGGAGTGGGGTGTGATAATGAACTTATTTGAATAATTCAAAGCTTGTGAAATGTGGAAAACATTTGAGCATTACAAATAATTTCATAACATGTAAGCTTGATGATAAATTAATTCTAGACCATCAATCAGTTCATGTTAGCATACGTGTTTGAAACCACTGTTAGCTGTTCCAAGACCGCATCCCTTGGCTTGCCTTTGTGATGTGTATCCTCTTGATTCACATGCTATGTTTTTATTTGATTCACCTGTAACTCTTTTCTCTTTTCTCTTTAAGCTATTCCCTGCATGCCTCAAGTCTTGAATTTAAGCAGCAATATTGTATTCCTATACTAAAAATGATAATTTAACTCTAGGTTTTACAAGTCTTGCTTTATTAATATTTTCTAGTATTCACATACTCGAAATTGTGAATCACCTGTGCCTTCAAATTTGCAGGGACTGTCTTTTCTAGTAGCAATGATACTCAAAGCTGTTGGGCCCCATCCATGTTATGACAGTGATGATGATTATGCTTCAGATAGGGTTCCACTCCTGAAGGATGTTGTTCACCCACCTCCTTATGTTGTTGTTAACCCTGTCACTGGATCTAGAAACGATGCGTGGAGTATAAGGATTAACGAGAAGGTAGAGATGCTTAATTATTCTGGCATTCATGTTACTGTCAATCAAGAACTTCTCATATCCACAACCACCATTATGCACCATGCTCCCCACCCGCACACCTTTTGTCCCTCCAACTTAGCCCGTCTCTTATTCTTACTAGGATGGTCGTTGGTCTGCATTGCAAAAGAGAAAATCATCTCAGCAAACTTCGTTTAGTTATTAGCTTATATTGGCTATACACTCATAGTTATCCTGCCATAACTCTATTGACTGGTAACTAGTAATACAAGTGGTGGTTGTGGTTACATAAAACCCTTTTATGCGTTCTGGCTGACCTCTGCTCTAGAATTTATTTGCTCCATCAAGTTTCCTTCAAATTTGCTACCAGACCTTTTCAGCTCACCCTTCTTTTTTTTGTCTATCCAGTTGATGGGCTTGATCAAAAATTGATTCGAGATAATAAAAAATGTTAGTGGAAAATATATCTAAACTAGCAATTTCCATGTTTTCCCTTGTTCTGGGTCAACTTCTAGATATTGAATTTTCTGCTCAAAATCATATCCGGATTCCTGACCGTTGAACTTCTGCTTACAATTTGATAATTACTAGTTAGTTGAATATAATACATGGTCTAGCTGCTCTTGATCAAAATGGTGGCTGCATAATTATCTTGTAATAAAAGATAATTTATTCCTGAAGGTTCTCCATTAATCAGTCTAATCATCATTTGGAATCAAATCAATTTTTCCTTTTCCTTCTGCTGTTCTTAATGTTTACACACATGCTATGAGAAGAAAAAAAAATCCAAAAAACGAGTGGCTTGATGCTTTCATCAGCAACATCTCTGTATCTATTTATATGATTTGTGTTCTTTCCGATCCTGAATCAGGCAAACAGGTGATAGCTTTCACAAGGATGGGAACTTGCATTTGGAAGATTGGAAGTGCAATGTCACAACCAGCTTATATCATCTGATGTCCAAGAGCTTGTACAAGTGCTGAAGCTTTCGAGAAGGAAAAAGCTCTGTGGATGTGCCGTCAGTACATACAGGATTTTGTCTACTTGTGTACCCAACCTTGTGCAATTAACACCATATAATGTAATAAAAATCTTCACCTTCAAGTGATGAATTCTTTGTTGTTTAATTAAAATCTGGTGTACAGATCTTCCATGTATGTTGTTTATCCCAGTAATGAGCAATAGTGATAACATATCTATCTAGAGGTTCCATCATCGGTAGGTTTCAAGCAGCCTTCATTTTCAATAATATTTATTCTCATTTTGCATCATCACCATCAAGAGTATGCGCATGATGTTTGCTGGTGCTGTCACACACTTCCGAGTACCTGAAAGAATTGGAAACTGATGTAGCAGCACTACAACTGTGAGTTTATCATTTAATCAATTCTGGCTGACGCAACTGAACTTAAATAATAGGAATCAAATGGATATAAATTAAATTTTAGAAGAATGGATCAAACATAAACCTTAATCTGGGGTTGTATTGTTGAATAATTCTCTAAAATAGGTCTTAAGCAAATCTTTTAAAAAATAAAAATAATCAGAATTCTAATTCAAATAGAAAAATAGCATAAACCTGAAAATCGAGCTAAAATCAAAACTTAACCAAGAAAATAACAAGACTTATAAAAAAAAACTTCTAATCTAATTTAAAAGCCTTTTCAACCTTATTTGATTATAACCTCCTGAAAAAAAAATCTGATTCAATGATTCAACAATTAAATCTAAAGTTATGAGTTTTTTCATTAGATTGGTTACCTTTTCTCAAACCTGTACATGTGAATCTCTCATGTCTCATGTCACCGGCTCGCTGTTGCATACAAATTTGAAAAAGATATGTTAATTTACAAGCAATAAGGATATATGTGAATTTTTTGGAACATCACGACCACTATTTGGCAATGGATTGTAGCTCATCAACTGATATTAATTTTTATAAATAATAAAAAAATAAAATAAACAAGTCTTCCATATTTCAATAATAATCGTGTCTTTTCACGTCACTGCAGTTCGATATTGATCGAGATAATTCATGCCAGTTCTTCAGTTGACAAGATATGATTATTGCCATCGATGCTCTTCTAATCCACTCGGTGAAGGTGCATCCAAGTCCATGTTCTTTTCTGATCAAATATGTCTAATGGAGCGTTTACGTCAAAGAGTCATGTGCATGCCACTCATCAAAAAAAAAAAAAAAAAACTTCAACTTTATCCTAGAAACACCCTAGCTCTAGCATGGAGCTCAAACAACCCAGAAGAAGCCTTCAAAACTTCATCAAAACACAAGTGAAAAGGCCAGAAAGTTGGAGGCATAATTAAACAAAACGAAGAAATTAACCACAATATCAGGCTTTTCTTTTCCATGCCCTTTTTCCTCCCTTGATACTGCCTTTGCAAAAGCATGATCTGGGTGCTCATACTATGAACACCTGTGCTATATCCATATCAATAAGTTAGTTGGATTCAATAAAATAATCGGTGACAGTTTGTGCTATAAGCTGAATGGATTTACAATATGAGATTTGCCGGCCCCAACTGTAGCTTCTTTAACTACCAAGATAATCATACTTTAATATTAAAACACAATCAAGGCAATCTCTTGTCAACTTCAAAATACTCCT
>Ga0325402_1008099_pt1 | contig 10008 bp, 14 predicted proteins | sample PopdelMetagenome_22_FD_207212 | JGI IMG/M metagenome (GOLD analysis project Ga0325402, IMG submission 207212) | Populus deltoides microbial communities from Bellville, Georgia, United States - Xylem-PdKOR-R3 | ecosystem: Host-associated > Plants > Phyllosphere > Stem > Wood/Secondary xylem... | reverse complement strand
AGACAATTTTATCTTCAAACATTTTACATTCTAAAATATATTCTCGCTCGCTTTTGAAAGTAAAATGAAGGAGTTTGGTTTGATATATACCACGCAGGAGAGATGAGTTCAAATGCTTCAAGCAGACACAGGAGTTCTTTCTGTAGAAACCCTTTTCATGGATGGCTGCTGTTTAAAAGCTAACATCTTATTTAATGCACCAACGTAGGCCTTGACACTAGAAACAACAATATCCATTCCTGCCCCAGATCCACTGCATAAAAGAAAACAAATAAAGATTTTTTCATTAGTCAATAAAGTCACAAAACAGACACATCAACTCAAAATAATGCAACACTAAGATGTGCTACTGTACCTAAATGTCCGTTGAAAGGGTTCATCTGTTAAAGCATGGGTCGGTGCATGTTGGTTCTCCCCACGAATTACAACACGGGTAGTGGCTATCGCATCAATGCCTTCTGTAACAGCAATCATGGAGTACTCAAGAAGTGTTACTGATTCCTGCATATATAGAAAATTGGACACGAAGGTGCCAGTTTTAGTAAATAATCACACCTTAGCAAAAGCAAATATATGCATTTGGAATGGGAAGGTTGTCAGACAACACAAAGTCCATGACCTTCATTTAAAAAAAAAAAAAAAAGAATCCACAGCCCCTAAGAATATCAAGCACATAAAAAACTCAGGCACCAGTCTAAAGCATACCATAAAGTCTTTACAGCATATTAACACTAAAAAAATTCTAATAACAATCAACTGTAAATAATTCCACTGTGACATTACCCCTTACCAAACAAAAAGGCAACTGGGGTAGGAAACTGGTGGGCAAACAAAAAAAAAATCAAGGAAATGCAAACTTAAAGATGAATCAAGTTTAGAACCCTGTTCTAAAATTTGATGAAGGCATAATTTTTCAAAATGAAATGGAAATTCTGGCAATGTAGAGAAGTAATTTTGTGTGTATCCAACCTTCACAATGAGGTTAACAGCCTTGTAAGCTGAATCTACAGGCCCAGTTCCAAGAGAACATGCAACATGTTCTTCCCCATCAGCACTTAGGAGTTTAACAGTTGCAGTTGAAAGACCAAGGGTTCCACAAGTAACCTGTGTGTCAAGTTCATTCAGATTGGTTAGAATGCAGTTGAAACATCACATGAAATGAAAAGATGAACCAGCTGAAATTAAATTTCAAACTCACCTGCAAATCATGCAGCTTCCAAACATTTTCTGGCTGAAATACTTCGTCTGACACCAATGCTATCAGATCAGCATCCGTAACTCTCTAGAGCATCAGCAATTTAAATTAAGCCAACAAATAAAGAATACATTCCCACAAAAAGCCTCCCATGCATGGTTTACTTCCTTTTCAAGAAAGCAGGATTAAAAGACCTCACTTTAATAAATGTTTCTAACGCCAACATCCATTAAACAAGACAGCCATGCCAGATTGTCAAGGCAATCTGCTGAGTATAAGGCGAGGAATCTTCAAATTCTCTACTTTAATGCCACTATCTTTCATCATAAAGTACTCATCAATCTAACCATCATTGTTTTACCTAAGCCTTTTAACAACAAAAAGCTTGGGGTGTGTTTGCTTCAGGGGGTGGGGAAAATTTGAAGACAAAATGAAAAAAGGAAAATTGTTAGAATATCATGGTTTTCTACGAGTCTCACTCCCACCAGGAGTGTCTTATGATCAAACATAAATGCAACTCATGCTATTATATATTTTTCACAAACAGGGTATACCTAGCTCCAAAAGTTTTCTCCTGATTTATTGTCTCAAGTCTCAACATTTTGAGCAGAGAAAGCTATAACCAGCACAAGATCTTCCACTTTTGCAAGATCATAGTGATAATCTAAAAGGCAGTTTAAGACAGGAAAATATGACAAGACCACTAGAAAAGCAATCCTCAACTTTTATTTAAAGATGCACTTTGTGAAAGTAATATATAACTTGATGGCATCACAAAAGGATGCTAAAAATCATCACTAGTTCACCTTTTTCGTTTCAGCTACAGCCTTGAAACGCCAAAATATATTGCCAAGTTGTGCATCATCCAGCTCATAACCAAGCTGATAGAAGCAAAAATAAAAAAATGTTATTGCACAAGTCAGAGAATCAGGAAATCCAATGAACTCTTAACATCTGCAAATCTTTGCATACCTCATTTAGTCGATCTTTCAAAGCATGCCGCCCACTTCAGCATTAAAAGGACAAAGAGTATGCCATGATTTGATAAAGAACATAAGAATAAAGCAAAAGCAAATAACGAATCAATTATAGAGTCCATCTTAACTAAACCACATAAATATAAGAACAGCAAACTATCAAGAAGGATGCCTATCTCTACTATGAAGTGGTGGCTAAACATGGATTATTGGTTTGCTCATTTACATGGGCAACAAATTAGAATCTATTAAGCCCAATCAAAATTACGTGTATGAAATTTTCAAGCATTTGTGGAAATAATGAAACTACAAAGAAAAATTAGTTTTCCATTCGAAGGTAATAATGCATCAATGGCAATATAGGAAGACTAACTATTGACAGTAGAATTAGAAGATTTTGAAGAATGGTACCTAAGTTTTCCAAGGACAATTCCAGCATCATTGGAACGTTCGAGCCCGATATCTTCAGGTGAGATAATCTCATATGTACCTTTGTGTTTCAGCATACCATCCTTGAAAACACAAATTATATTTAGAATATATCACAGTAAACCAAATAAATTTCCAAAAAGCATCACGCTAATATTCCAAGATTAATGAGTATTCAAGGAAACACATATAATCTAAACAAACAGATCAAGACACCCAGGGCCAGTACCGTGTAGCTTCAAAGAAAATAACTAAAAATCAATAGATAATTGAGAAGACATGTAAAAAACTCTGAACAAAACGTTTTAATGAGAAGCTAAAAAAATGTGAGAGAACCAATGACAAGTTTAAGCCTCTTATTTGGACATTTCCAAAATTTGATAACTTGCACATTGATTTGCATGTCTCATCTTAATTAATCCATATTGAGAAGAAAATTCTACAGTAGATCCAATTGTAACTACACTCAGATTGCATTAGTGAACAAGCACCTAAATAACATGTATTGGCAACATAATACAGGTACGGTAAGTTAAAAGTGAATTGATAAACACAGCATCCATGCACATTGAAAGTGCAATAATACCAACCTGATGTATGCCACTTTCATGAGCAAAAGCATTAGCTCCAACAATAGCCTTGTGTGGCTGCACATGCAACCCTGTGTACTCTTCTACCTAAAGAATAATGTCAAGCATCATGAAAATCATATTTTATAAACAACAGAATGCATACCAGGAAAATGCAAAGCAGAGCACACAAAGAATACCATCTTGCTCGCCATAGTGATGTGTCGAGTATTGATCCCAGTATACAGACCACCTAAAACATGCTCTCCACGACATTTAATTACCATTACAACCTACATATTTGCAACTAGCATAAGTATACGAAAGAAAAATGAAGGGAAAGCAATATATCCATAGGTGAGAAGCAAGGGTAGGAGAACAGAATTTAAAAGCAAATGCTTCAATAATTAATACAAAAGCAGAATCTCTTAAATTTCAATGCTGCTTCAGAAAGCCACTTAAAAAAGAAAAGAAAAGAAAATCTAGTTATACAACATTCAAATGATAACGTAAAGACCATTCATATAAAACCAAGACCAAGGAAAAAAGTGAAAGGAAGATCGTACAGATTGAGCTACAACAAATGGCTTTATCTGTCTCTACAGACGATATGTATTCTTTAAAACATTAAGATGGAACATGTCATATAAACAGTCCAAATAAAAAAAATCTAAGAAAGCATTCCCTCATGTTGATCATCCCTAGGTCTGTTCTCAGGCTATCCATGAGAAAACATTACAGATGAAAACTTTATTCTCACACAGGCAATTTGAAAATTCCTTTCTCAAGAATTGGGAAAACTGTTTTCAGGGAAAGTGTAGTGAGATTTTCATCAACTGAATCAGTGGCGAAAGCCTTTTTAATCATGCAAAAAAAGGACATAAAAGAAAAGCTTATACCTCCTCCAATGAAGCATTTCCAGCTCTTTCACCAATGCCATTGATTGTCACTTCCACTTGTCTTGCGCCTGCGCATGCCCCCTGGATTTATTAAAAGTTACGGTGTGAGTGCGATTCAATTTTAAATCAACAGGGATTAAATAGAATAGAAAATGTCATTGGCATACCGATAAAGTGTTGGCAGTAGAAAGCCCAAGATCATTTTGACAATGCGTTGAAATGATAACATTTTCAATGCCAGGAGTGTTTGCTTTTATATCGGCAATCAATTGTCCAAACTCACTAGGAGTAGTTATTCCGACTGTATCAGGTATATTCAAAGTTGTTGCCCCAGCTTTGATAACCTCACCCAATATATGATATAAAAACTCTCTCTCTGATCTGGTTTAGGATCAAAATACTTGAAGATTAAATGCGGTCATGTAAACATAAAATTCAACTCAAAACAATAAAAATACCAGCATTCAATTCAAACAGCCATACAAGAAATAAGGAAACCAGCTCTATAAAAAAATATAGATTCATTGAAATTTCTAACACGAGCAGGTACACTAATAATCGCATTCTCACTTTCACATCCATTTTCTAACAGCAGGATCTCAAATCTAACAATAATAATAAAAAAAACACACACACAATTCGACCCTGAATTCGTAGCCATTAGATCATCCAATGACCAAAACACAAGTCTGTATGCAACAAAATGCTGTTCACAAAAATAAAACCCCAAAACCATTCACAGCCTTCGAAACTAAAGAAATAAGATTAAAAAAACAGTGGCTATGCTTCATTTACACTCATCAATAGCATAAAAATGTTCTGTAGCTTCTCTGTATCCATAAACCCCAAAGAATTATATCAGAAACTGAGCAAACAAAATTGAAAACAGAAACAAAAAACTCAAAACCCAGAAGTTCAAACCTGCCAGCGTCTTCAGGGCTAAACTCAACATCATCACAACCCAAACTCCTAGCAAATCTAACCATACTTGATGCAATTTCCACAACCTCTTCTTTACTCTTCCTCAACTTATACTCCATATGAATCCCACTGGTGGCAATAAAAGTATGAATCCTCGGTCTTTTTGCATTCTTAACAGCCTCCCAGGCAGCCCTAATATCCTTCTCGTTACACCTAGACAACCCACAAATAACAGGAACATAGCCTTCACTGTCAACTTGATTCCCAACTTCATTAGCAATCATTTTAACAGCTTCAAAATCATCTTTTGAAGCAGCAGGGAATCCAGCCTCGATTATATCAACCCCGAGTTTAGCCAACTGGCGAGCAATGTCAAGCTTTTCTTTGGAAGTGAGTGTTGCGCCAGGGGATTGTTCTCCATCACGAAGAGTGGTATCGAAAATGCGGACGTAATTGGGGTCTGGGATTTTGTTGGGGACGTAGACAGGGCGGGTGAGAGAGGGGGAGGGGGAGGGAGAGGAAGAGGGGGGTAGTGAGGAGGTGATTGTTTTGGTTTTGAGGAGGGAAGTGGAAGTGGAAGGGAAGGAAATGGAAGGAGGAAAAGAGAGTTTTGTGGTGTTCGGAGAGAAAAGAAATCTGTTGAGGGAGATTTGAGAGACGGAGAATTTCGGGGTGGTGGAAATGGAAGCCATGGGAGGAGGAGTAAAGTAAAACCCTAAACTGAGAAATACAAGAGAGGGGTAGAAGGAGGAGAAGGAGGGTGTGGTTTTTCAAAGGAAGCCGGCGCAGTCAAAGCGGTAAAAAGGATTTTGTGTGGTCCACAGTTGAGATGACTACATGTATATTCATTGCACTTAATATGAAGATGCTTCTGCCTCCGTGTCTCTTTCTTAGATGAGCCAAGGCAACATACAGCTTGTGCTACTTAGGTTGGCGCCCGCCACACTGGGATAATTTTTATTTTGGCATAAAAAAATATTAAAAAAATAAATATATTTTTAAAAATAAAAAATATAATATTAAAGTAATTAACATAATATGATAGGGAACACATGATATCATGAAGAGTTGTAGTCAAATCAAGACCTACAAAAAAAAATAAAGAGCTACAACTAGCCATCATTAATCAAGAATTCAGAGACTTTGAATCTGATCTTTAAAGCCTGCTGAATTTAATAAAATTAATCTAGTCATAGAACGAATCTAGATATTTTTTTTTATTCATGCATTTTAATGCTATCTGGAGTTTCATTGGCTTGTTGCTATATTTAGTTGGTTGTAATCACAAAGGAGGACACATTAATTTTAATAAATTTATTCAATTAAAATTATTGTTAAATTTTGAAGCTACTCTTCGTCTTGTTGAACGATATCAACAATCTTCGTCTTCGTGAACGAGATCACGATCCAACAACATCTTGTTCTGCGTCAGGTGGTATCAGAGTCAGGTCTTATGATGGCTGGGCAAGATAATGATATTGGAGAGCGTCTTACAAGGATAGAACAAAGTGTAGAAGAATGGCTAGGAACATTGAAATGCTGAATGAACTTGTTAGAGGCTTGCAAATCAATGCCCCACCCCCACAAGGCCAGAGAGCAGCCCCTATAGTTGCAAGGGAAAGATCGAACTTGCGTGAGGAATATGTTGTACCTTTACACATTGAATTTGAAGATGAAAATGAAGAGGGCTTTGGAGGTGACTTCAGACCACGTGCTAGAAATGGGAACCAGCAAGGTGAATCCTATAAAATGAGGGTTGATCTACCTTTTTTCAATGGTGTAGCAGATATTGAGCAGTTTCTTCATTGGATATATGAAGTGGAGCGTTTCTTTGATATTATGAGGACTGAAGCTGAACGTAAGGTGGATTTTACAGCTTATAAGTTACGTGGAAGTGTTGGTGCGTGGTGACAGCGTCATCAGGATTTGTTAAGGATTAGAGGACAACCTCCTATTCGGAATTGGACTCAAATGAAAACACTCTTAAAGGGTCGTTTTCTTCCATTAGATTATGAACAAGTCATTTTTCAACGATTTCAAAACTGTTATCAGAGTACATGTTCAGTGTCTGCCTACACTGAGTTTCTATGTTTGCAAGCTAGATGCAATTTGAATGAAAATGAAGACCAGCAAGTTGCGCATTATGTGAATGGATTGAATTATAGTGTTCAAGACTATTTGGCCATGCAAGGTATATGGTCAGTTGATTAGGCTCAGAATTTAGCGTTGAGGGCAGAACGTATCATACAATCAAAAAAGACATTAAAGGTTCCTATGAACCCACGGTTTGATCCCAATACTAAAGCTTCATCAAGTATAATTGAGAATAAGCCTGCATATTCATGGGGTAAAGGAGGTGAAACTAAGAAGCCAGAGCCAAAGGAGAGGCAAGGAGCAATGCAAAGAATCTGATGTTTCAAGTGCAATGAATTGGGCCACAAATTTAGTTATTGTGCCAGATGCAAATTTGTCAATATCACTCAGTAAGAACTTGAAGGAGATTATGAGGAGCATAACACAACTGAAGAGGATTGCAACTGTGAAGTGGCTGAGGAAGATGGTGAGGAAGTGGTATGTGTTGTAAGGAGACTATTATACACTCCAGCACAAGCAGACGAATCACAGCGCAAACGGATTTTTGAAGGCAAGTGTTTTGTAACCAACAAAGTGTGTAAGCTGGTGATTAATAGTTGCAGTTGTGAAAATCTGGTTTCAAAAAGCCTTGTTGAGCACCTTAAGCTTAAGACACGGCCACATCCAACCCCTTATAACATTGGGTGGATAAAGAAAGGGCCTAGCATGAAGATTACTCAACAATGTTATTTACCATTATCTTTGGGAAAGACTTACAGATCTGACATTTTTTATGATGTTGTGAAGATTGATGCTTGTTATGTATAACTAGGCAGGTCGTGGCAGTTTGATATTGATGCAATCCACAGAGGAAGAGACAACACGTATGTTTTTTCTTGGAATAACAAGCAGATAGTTGTGCTTCCTAGTCATCCCAGCAGCACTTCACTAAAGGTGGAAGAGAAGACTCTATTGTTTGTAGCTCTTAACGAGAATGAGTTTGTGGAAGATATGAAGAAAGCCAAATCTTGTGTTTGTTTAATACGAAAAGGAATGGAACAAGACATACCAACCCCACTTGAAAAGGTTCACTGTTTATTGGCAGAGTTTGAAGATGTATTAGCAGAGCCAGCACACTTGCCTCTAATGTGAGATATCCAACATTGCATTGATTTTGTTCCAGGAGCTAGCTTATCAAATCTTCCTCGTTATCGTATGAGCCCTCAGGAGCATGACATCTTTGTCATAACCCAATTTTGGGTTATTTTCCAATTTTTTTTTCAAAATAAAAATAAAAAAATAAAATAAAGGCTGACAACGTGGAGAAAGCAAGCTGGGAAATCAAGCCGAAATTTTTAGAGGAAATTCAAGGCCTAATTGTACCCCACTATGCCCAAAAATAGAGAGAAAATGCAAATTCAAGGTCAAATTAAATGATTATTGGACGAATTTGCATAAAAATTAAGTCCAATGACATAACTAAATTTTTAATAGGCCAATTTGATTTAATCATTGACCAAATTAAATTTTAATTATGTTTAAGAATTAATTTGGGTTCAATTGAAGGATTTAATTAAGTGTAAGGACTTAATTATACTTTAAATGGGTCATATTAATTTTATTTGGGGCTTAATTGGTGAAACATTAAGTTTTGGAGCCTAATTTGGGCTTAATTGAGGAGATTGGAATTTTAAGAGACCAAATTTAATTTTTACCATGTTAATTGATTGAAATTAGGGGCTAAATTGCAAGTAAATTGAAGTTTTGGGGTCAATTAGGGGTTAAATTGAAGAAATTGACAGCCAATGACGTTTCTGTAAAAAGCGCCAAACTATAAGGGTGAAATTGACAAAAAACCCGAGGGTGAAATTGAAGAAATTGAAAGTTTAATGGTCAATTAGGGGTTAAATTGACAAAATCCGAGATCAGGGACCATATTGTAAAAGGCGCGTAACTTCGTGGCTGCAATTGAAGTTCATTAGGGGCTTAATTGCATTAAATCAAAAGTTTAGGGTCTATTATGGGTTCAATTAAAAGCAATTGAAAGCTGGAGGATGAAATTGAAAATCAGTTTAAATCCTTAATTCAACCTAAAACGGCGCCGTTTTGAGAGAGAGAAAAAAGGGGACCAGACGACGCGTCGTCTGGTCACTGTTCATTGTCTTCTTCTTTTACCCGAAAGAAACTGCTTTGGAGCCTTGTTTGCAGGTGCATTTAATGCTTTATTTCTCCATCAAATCGAACAAAACTTGCACGAAACGGATCCCCTGCAGTTCCTCTACAACCCCATGTAAACGATGCAGGATGAATGACAGCACGGAGACACTGGCGATGGCGTGAAGAGGTCAACTCAGGCAGCCTTTTCCTGCAGATTTGACAACTCAGGGAGGCTACTTTGAACCAACGGTTGAGATCCTTCCCAGCAGAATCAAGGGCTAACATTTTACCCCGGTGCATATGAGATTACCCTCTTCCACCACCTATAAATAGAGGCTGAGTTGATGGCCTGAGGGAGGAGAAAATCGGGTTCAAAGTCGGCCAAAAACCAGCCTCTCTGCCTCGTTTCTACAATTTTTTTCCTCTCCCTATCTCTCTCTGTCGTTCCAGCCACCAACCAAAGCCACCACCAGCTTCTCCATCATCATCTCCACCACAGGAAGCCAACACAACCACCCACCGACCACAAGAGCCACCATCGGTTTCTCTCTCCTCTCTGCAGCCCCTCCCGTTTTCTTTTTCTTCTTTTGCTTCCTCTGCCACCGGCCACATCTCTGCCACGGCCTCAGCCATCGTCCTCACATCAGCCCCTCCTCGTATCAACCAGCCAGGCCTCCATTTAGGCACTCCGGCGTCAGGTAGCGCCGCCCTTTTTGTTGCTACAATTAAGTTGCTGCATGCAGAATGAATTCTCGTTCTGCATGCAGCGCAATTACTTTGCATGGTTG
>Ga0325402_1008095_pt1 | contig 10010 bp, 5 predicted proteins | sample PopdelMetagenome_22_FD_207212 | JGI IMG/M metagenome (GOLD analysis project Ga0325402, IMG submission 207212) | Populus deltoides microbial communities from Bellville, Georgia, United States - Xylem-PdKOR-R3 | ecosystem: Host-associated > Plants > Phyllosphere > Stem > Wood/Secondary xylem... | reverse complement strand
GCTTTGGATATATATATATATATATATATATATATATATATATATATATATATATATATAGAGAGAGAGAGAGAGAGAGAGAGAGAGAGATTATATCTAAAGTAATAAAATTAAGATTTAATACAATCTGTTTTTAAATCAAACCGATAAATTTCTCCCAAAGAGACACGCTACTTCTCCAACTTATTTTCAAGTTTTAGCTATATTTTTTTTTGGGGGGCAAACATATATATTAATTAATATAAAACATGAACTCGCTCAGGTTTGATGTCAAACTAAGTATGGATTAATCTGATCAAACTCGGTTGACCCGGTTAAGATATAAGAGAAAATTAGTTTGATTTAAAAAAAAAAACAAAAATAATATTGTTTGAACTTTTTAAAACAATTTTATTGTAGATTAACTCACCTAACCTATAATCTAAATTTTAAATTAGTTTGAGCTGGGATTTATAAGCATGCAAGTGTCTGCTGCCACACCATTAATTTTTCAAGTTCTAGAAGTTGTAGAAATATCATGTCCAAATTACATATTTTCATTTTGATTGACCCAAGCTTGAGATTTTTATTAAAAAAACTTGCAAACACTAAATATATATGTTGATACATGGGAACTGTGGACTCAGTGCAAAGAACCTGGATATATATATATATATATATATATATATATATATAGAAAGAAAACTATACAAAATACATTCTTTCTAAGCCCACAGAAACAATATATTTTGTCTGAAATCTTTCGCAGATGCCTGCAAGGAAATAAAAGTAAAGAACACTGTCAACTGTCAAGGCCCTCTTCTCTCTTTATCCATCGCACACGTAAAACAGGCAGCATGCATGCTCTCGCCACATGTATCACGAATGCCCTTCCGCCAAGACACGCACGCATATATATGCTAGTAGCTCCTCTGGCGCGCAGCACAAATATTTAGATATTGTATCTTGTTATTGCAGGCTCTCTCTGGTCCTTACCACTTGCCGTCTATACATTCTTCAGCAGGATTCACCATCATATGTTTTTTAGCTGCAGAACTCTTAGCATTATTACATGAAGATAAGGGCATACGAAGATATATGGTATATATGAACGCAGAATGTATTTTTAAAATTATTTGAAAATAATATATATAAACCAGTTTGAAAATACCTCTGAAATTTTAAACAGTTGGGAAATGATCACCAAACAATATTAAATTTCCCAGCAACACAAGAGCTATAATCATACCTTAAACTATATATATTATATATGGTTAATTTAATATAGGTTTGAAATCGAAGGTCCCATGAATTAATTAAATTATACTGATCACTAGCTAGCTAGCTAGACCATGCAATATTTCATTAAAAAAATTAAAAAGTTGAAGTGATCTTGTCCACCATTGATGCAAGTTGCTCCTTAGTCGACCTTCTTTAGAATATATATATCATCGCTTAATTTTGGCTCGGTTCTTTCTTCATGCTTTGTTAGGTCAAAGTAATAAAACCTTTGTCTCTCTCTAACCATTCTTGCTCGTCCTTTCTCCAAGATTTATCGTGATAAATATATTAATTAATTATCTCTTAAAATAAACGAAGCGTTGCAGACAACCTACTTCTCTCTCTCTTGCGCTATAAATTTTGTAATAAAACCTTGCAGTCGCAGGTAAAGACAATAGACTGGGTTTCTTTCCTCCCTCCCCTTTGTCCTCTGTAGATTAGAATAATCAATGGCCTCGATCCCCTTCGCAACCACTTTCATATATATGAATTGCAACCGTCCTCTCTTTTTCAACCATTTTTTTAATACAATTTTGATTTTTTTTCCTGTGGTTTTCCTTCTATTAACAGTGTTTCTAATCCATTAAAAGCAATGCAATTCTAGCTCTTTTTAGACGCACACATATATGGAGTATTAACCATTTCTAGCGTTTCTCATGATTGAACCATAGTTAGAAAACTCGACGGACTCATGATTGACTCCATGATTGATTCTCGACTCAATCAATTCAAGATCTAAACTAATTTTTAAGTTAAAAAACTAAGTAAATAAACTCAAGTTAGCTCGATAATTTGAACAACTTGGATCTAATCTAATCAAAACTCTACCCTCAACTCATTGATTATTTTCACGCACTAAACATCGTTTTATTTTTTTTGAAAAAGACTAGATTCAATCTAAGTCAAGTCTCTCGATCCGTGGTCTGGCTATGAATTCAAGAGGACGTAGAAGATAACAACACGTTGACATCTTTCTTAAAGCAAGCGGGAAAGCTCCTCATGCATATAAAATTGATTTACATTTACAAGATAACATAGTAACTGATGATATAAAGATAATGAAGAAGGCAAAGGAGAAAGGAAAGAAAAGAAAACGATCCTATATCTTCACTAAAGTGCTTATCCGAATTCTAACAGCCCATAACATTTGTCGCAACACAGGTTCTCAGTCACCGAGGAAGGCAAGCTGTCTGGCTCTTTTGTATCGCTATCCCATGTTTTTTATATATTAAAAGTTGGCGAAATGATTCTGTGAAGGGTGCACCATTTGAAGATCAGTGGTGGTTTGGCACGAGTTATCTTCACTCATCATTGTCCTGCAAAAAAAAAAAAAACAAATTGTTGAGTGATGTTAGAGACCATGCATGGATTTTATGTTAATGAGAGAGCAAAACAAGAGAAATAAACGTGTTGTTCATACCACATGTTTTATTATTATTATTATTATTATTATATTGAAATTTAATTAAATTTATTAAATTCGACTTGATTGATCAATTCATAGTTCAGACAAATTAAGTGATATTAATTCAAAATATTATAATTTCAAGATTATTTTTTAAAAAAATTAAAAATTAAACTTGATTTTGATAGAATTAATCATGTCAACTTCCATAACTATATAGATCTCAAATTAATTAAGGCGATTGTAATAACAATTCACTGCTTAATTTTGGTTGGTACAGATAATTAATTCTCTAATAATGAAAGGTAATCATAGTCAGGAGAAGAATATACGACCGACCTGTCAACCGAAAGTAAGATGATGGAAAAGATGTCATCGGATATAATTTTGTCATTAGAAACTTCCATTTAAGTCAAGTTCGGACACCTTGGAAGTTCAAGGACTAATAATTCATCATAGAGAATACTTACTCTCTAGGACGAGATGCCCATAGGGAACTAAGTGCCCGTAGCCTCCCATAATACTCTCCGATCACCAAAAAACACCGCGCCACCTGTCTTACCGTCAAAATCCGGCGGAGTTGGTGAAGGGTTTGTTGCCTCAGATTATCAGCCTGTATTTTTTTTTAATATAAAAAGACATATATCTCCTTAAATAATAATAATAATAAAAGATAGAGAAAAGGGAAGGAGGAGGGGGGCAAAATATATTCAATTGTGAAGAATAAATCAAATAGAAGCTATAAGGGTCCCAAGTGCAGAGGGCATAAGGGCACAAACACTTGTGTGAACATTTCAAAGAGGTTGAAGCTCATGAAGTTGTCTTGTCTAATAGATTAGGACAATTCAAAACCTTAATAAGATAAGTACACAAGGTTCTTAATATTAATTCTCAATTGATCAAGAATTAGAGAGTTTCTAGATTAGTTTAATGTTGTTGATAGGTTTAGCTAGGGTTTGCGTATTTCAACAACCCTTATGATAGCAACGTTTTATTAGATGAAACACTCCCATCAAAACCCTAGCAGTCACCATTATGAAAATGGACTTCTTAGCAGAAAAGCAAGCATATATTCTTTCCAAAATGATTGGCCATATAAAATTAAAATAAGCTATAGTGCAAGTCAAGGGACCATCCATCCACCCTAAACGTGGCAAACAAGTATGGGAAGGATCAATTTTGATGTGTAAAATTATGTTAAATCATTTACAAGTTGACCATAAGCTTGATGGTGACAATACGATCAATATCTATTCTTCCAAGGCAGATATTTATATGATGGACAAATTAATCCTGTTAATTGCATTGGGGACATGACTGTAGCATGTCCTGTTGAGTGAGTTAAATTAAACACTTAATATTTTTGGATAAAAACTCGATAAAAAATGCTGAATCAAGCTTATCTTCAAGGAAGTACTGTAAGCCCTGGGATTCTTGCTCCTCGGGTGTAAGGTGTAGAAATGGCGGCTTAAAACAAGCTAGTCATATATGTTGGGTGTATAATGGAATGGAACATTTGAGCTACTACAACCTTCTTCTTTGTTGATAGTTGAACTAGAACTACTTCGAAAGGTTTTTGTTCACTTGCATATGATTAATGTCATCAAACACATCTCTAATCATGGTGCTAAGACAAATTAATCAACATCTAATCTTCTATCACTTGATCAAATGAGAGGGATATTATTGTTGTTTAAAGTATATCTGTTGCCTCCCCTGATGAAATGTTCTCTCATCCCTGTACCAAATAGCTTCCACTAGAATTTGAGCTCTTGTTATTACCTTGATATGAACATTAAAGTTGATGCATCACCCTGTTGCTAATGATCAGAAGCATGATATGTAGGAGCTAGCTTTCATGAAAATCAAGTGAAAAGGACCCAACTGTGTCACCTAAGTTTCTTATTTCAACCTCTAGACTAGAGAGCTAGCAGCTTTTCAATATCATTTTCAAAAGGCACTAAACTTAACTTTGAAATGAAGTACACCACTCTCCAATTCTGACATAAACTGAAAGTGCTGTTTTTGGACTCTCCTCACAAGCCCTTGTCTGTTTACTATTGGTTAATGGTCCGTGACAAGGTACTCATAAGACTTATGATCACTATCTTATTGTCTGCTACTCAATCAATGTAATAAAGGCTAATGATATGCGTACCTGGCGAACGAACCCTTCAAGATTGGCAAGCTTGCCCAAGGCCACTGCCATCTGCTGCATTCCACCAATGACCGGTCCACCGGCAATGGTGTCAACCAGGGACTGCTGGAGCTGCTCAAGGCCTTGGGAGAGAGCCTCTTCTGCCTGCTGTGAAGATTGTTGAAGGTTGTAGATCCCCATGATTTGCTGTTCTGTTAAAGGGTCTAGTTGGGATATTAACATCTGCTTAATAGAAACAAGAGGCGGAAAAATAATGTTTTTTAGGAGGAACAAAATGAATAATCTGATAGGGATATTTTAGTCATTTAACTTTAGTTGCATGTGTGCGCTCCTCTTTTAGGACACTTTAATTAATTGTCTTAATCACTCATGTTTTAATGGATAATGTGCCCTTCATAAGGGGAATATTTCATCTGATTAAATTAAATTTAACACAAGTTTTTATTCTTTTTTTAAGCTCTTAATTAAATCGGGTTTTTTCACTGACCCGGCATAATTATTGTCACTGTGCCTGTTTCTTTCTTGTTAAATGACTAAAATAGCCTTACCTGTTTCTTTCAAAGGATTTTTCATAATTACTGTTCTACCTTTGTGTTCTACACAATCCTGCGCACAGTAATTTCCTACGGCAACCACCAAAATGGCAGACTATCCCAAGCAGAATGTAATGAGCTAATTAAAATGGAGTAGAAAAATCAGACCTTGATGAGTTCTGAGGGCCTAAAACCACCCATCCAGAGGAAGCAACGCTCCGCAGGAGTGGACCACATTCCGGTAATGAGATGAAACACATCAGATTTAGCCGCCTCTACCTTGAGCCGGAAGATTTCATCATAATGTGAAATGTATCCATCTACTATAACTCGTAGTTCACCATCAGATAAATGAGAATGCAATCCTGTCCGGAGCTCCGACATGTGCCGGTGGTCATCTTCTAGCCATCTTGCATACTCCATATCAAATATTGCAGGTCCTGTAATCACAGCAATAATAACAAAAATAGTTAAAAATTATTGGTTGGGGTTAATTTAATAATAATAATAAATAATGTGAAATTTATCCATCCCCTTGAAAAATCACCCACTGCGACGAGGACTTCAATAAAAAAAAAAAGTTGATAAAAGTTGGAGTCTTCTTAGTTTTATTTTTTTTCTTCTGTAAATTCACTACTTCACTGTGAAAAATTCAAGAGAAATCACCAGAGCTGATATTGCCACCAGCACCACCACAGCCACCCAAGAATAAACCCTGAAAAGCAACCCAGAATTCAAATAAAAATTAATAGTGATTTCTTTTTTTAAAAAAAATGCATTAATTACTGTAATTTTGTACATAATTAAAGACCTGCTGTCTAGCTCTTTGAAGATCTTGCTCTAACTGAGAAAGCTTTATTCTGCTAGTCTCTAGCTGTTGGACATATGCCTGTTTCGGGACATAACATAAAGGCGGCATTAATGATTTTTTAGCATTAATTAAAGTGTCCAAGTTGCTGGTAAAGGAAAATGACCCTTGCCTTTTTCCTCAGTCGACTCTTCCTTGCAGCTTCTCTGTTTTGAGCTAATCGTCTCAATGTCTGGAACCAAAAGCAAAGCAAAAAAAAGACCTTTCTTTAGTCACAAAAGGCAACAAATTTTGAACGAACATTGTTAAGGCGGTAAAGAAAAGAAAAGGAAGAAAAAACCTTGGCATCAAGTGGTTTCTCTGATGTTGAAACTTTTCTCTGCAACATGACATAAAACACATGTAAACCACTGTCCCAGTACCCAAAAACAAGAAGTTTGAAAGGAACCCAAGTAAAAAAAAAATTACGCTTGGTCTAAGATGCAGCATACTTATGGAGAGATAGATGGTTGAGTTAAGAATTGAAATAGAAAGATTAAAGGGATATCTCACAGAATTCCCAGGAAGAAATTGTGGTAGCTGATTCTCAATATGAGAGTCTTGTTGTAGAAATTGGAAATCAAGAACAAGGTCTGGATAGCAAAAATCATCATTTTCTGCCATTTTGTGGAGGTGTTTTGGCTAAATTCCTGGTTCCAAAACTGATTTTTTAAGGCTAAAAACATATGGTTAAGTGGTAGTTATAGGGATTGAGTAAAGTGGGTCATTGTTGCAGTACAAGAAAGAAATAAGTGTAAAGATTCTCACTTTGGCCTTGCATATTTATTTACAGCTCTCTCTCACTCAGCCTCTCTCCCTCTGTTTTCATGTCAGACATTTGGACAGAAAATCCTTCAGGGATCAGGGAAGGGTTTGGCCTCTTTGATTTTATGTGGGTGGTTGGGATCTGTGCTTTTGAAGATTGAAGATATGGAGAGAGGGAGCAATAAAGATACCAAATTTTTCCTGAGTTTTGGGATTTTGGGGGGGGAGAGAGAGAAGGAGAGAACTGGGAGATTAATTATTAAGCAAAACAGTTGTGTTAAGAACCTTTTCATGGGGAGTTTTGGCAGGTGATTGATTCTGTTGAGAGGGTCGTCCTCCTGTTCTTGATGTATCATTAGCCATATCTACTTGTTGCTGATCTTGAAACTGTAGATGCTTCTGATCAAAAGCCTGATTGTAATGATCCGAGGAAGATGCCTTTTTACTGATGGGAGATTCCGGTTCCAGATGGGCATCAGCTTTGCTTGAAAGAGTGTTTGTTGCTGAGCCTGAGTCAGTACTCTCCCCTCCTGACTTTGAACTTCCCTGAGTTTTTTAAATTAAAAAAAAAAAAGGGCAAACCCCACAAGAAATATTCAAAAGGGCAGTCAAGAATCAAGATTCATTATAAAAAAATTGTGCTAAATTCTGGAAATGGGAAAGCACTCAAGAGCCATGTAGAAAGTTTTAAAACTTTTCAATCAGAATGACTTTCAGGAAAATTTTGATGTGAAGAAAATAAGTGGGGGAGAGATTGGCTTAGACTTTCATAGCCTATTGTTTCTATCCAGTCCAGGTATCAAAAGACAAAAGACACGGTCAAAGATAAAGAAAGGAGGCTAAGAAACTACTACTCTTGGGGTTTGCTGGAATCTAATTGGCCATGAAGGGAACATTTCCAGTGTTGCTGCACGTCTGCCTGCTACTGTAAATAAAGCTGCAAGAATCAACAAAAGCAGAATCTGAGAAGATCAGATCACCTCAAAATAAAGACAATAAGATTTCAGTACTATTTTCTTTGCCACCTAATCCCCTTCTTTTGTGCAGTTAAAGTCAAGTGAATCATTCCAAGGCGGTCAGGTTACTATGTTTGTAGCCTCTTACACCATTGATTTCTCTAGCCTCCTCAGAATGATTACTGTATCGGAAATGGTAACTCCTCCCCCCCCCCCCCAAAGACAAATTCAAACCTCTCTCTCTCTGCTTGTTTCAGAGTTGGTTATGCTTATCAAGCGTCCCAAAAGGAGAAAAGATAGCAAAGAAAGATGTAGGAAAAGGGTGGTAGCATACGTGCTTTAGCTTCATCATTCCTAATCTGAACTCCTTGCAGCACAATCGCTTCTTCCAGCTCTCCAAAATCAAAAGCAGATCCTTCTTGATTACTAGAGACAAAAACATAATAATACCATGTCAGTCATAACCAGAAAAGTATTCAAATATGAGAATTTTGGAGTTGACTAATTCTTGGCATACATGAAATTGGCTGATGGGGTGTTGATTCCATGAACAGGTGCATAAGGGAGATGGTGATTCGAGGGAACTGGTGATAAACCAGTCTCTCCAACTCTGTGGCTAGCCATGCAAGACTCTCTCTTTTTTAGACCATTCTACTCATCATATCTTTCTCCAACAAGAAGTAACCGATTAAAAACAAAAACATGTTGTGTATTAGACAACAAAAAGAAATGGTAAGAAACAGAGAAGTTGGACAGTAAGTAAACTACTGTCAAAACAAATTCAAATTCACAAGCACTATAGCTTCTAATTCTATGTTTACCTCAGTTTAGTATTGAATCCTAGCGGTAGGAAAGGAAGGAAGTTGTTCTCAGAGAAGAACACAACTGAGAGGAAAGGAGGGAAATCAAAGCTAGCTTTCTTGTCGGAGTATATCTAGTTTCTACTCTACAAGAAGGGACGGGTCTTTATCTTCAGATATCTCTCTCCACTGTTTCCAACTTTTGGCCCTTTCATGGCTGTCTCTATCTCTTGCTTTCCTTAGCCTTCTTTCTCTCCTTCAATGCGAAGAAAACTAACCTGATTTGATTACTCTGTTTTGCTTTTATCTCTTTCTTCCCTTTTTTGTTTTCTTTTTGGAGTCTGCTTTAGTTCTATCAAACAGGGCTTTGAAAGTTGAAACTCATCCCCCTGTGTAGTAAACCAAAAACCTTGTCCTTACAAGCAAGAACTGTCTCAAGCCCTCTGGGCTATGTGAGGGGGGTTCTTGCCAAAAATAATCACAAAAAAAATAAATAAATAAACAAATACAGAAGAAGAGGAGGTGGGGTCTTTAGCAGGAACCCACTAGAATCACTGAATGACTCCTACTCCACTCTTATCTCTCTTCTAACCGCCTGTGCTTTCTCATTGGTCCTTTGTATGCATCTCTTGAAGGATTCAAGTACTTTTGCAGCAGGAAAAATCCAAATTTATTTATTAAGCAATAAATTCAACACTTAATATCATGGGAGATGAGACAAGTTTTTCTTTCACAGAAAATGGTAATAAAAAGAAATCTTTTTGATGGCCTAAAAGGGAATTGAGTTTGCTTTTGACAACTCTAGGCTGCAGGATTGCAAGAGGGAGGGGGAATTTTAATTTTTAGTTATTTTTTAAGAATTAATGTGAATTGCTTCAACCAGAATAATAATCCCAAAACAAAACCCGTCTTGTAATATATTAATCGAAGTTCTTGAAATGGATTTGTTTGGTATTATCTCCTTTGTTGATAGGTCATCATCCATTCCCTGTCATCACCTAAAACCATCCCAATTTAAGATTCCTTTCCTTTAATAGAAATCTATATTTCTCTGAGGCCTTGGAGTTAAAGGGTCATCGCAAAGTTCATCTCATGAGGTAAGATCGTCTCCTTTTGTGTTGCCAATGCTCCAAACCCTTTTTCTTTAGAGCAGGGATGGCCAATCCTATGCAACCACCCTTTTATTAAGGTCTGACCAAAAGAAGAAATACAGATGAAAAGTTAAGAGTCAGATAACAGATTATAAAGCTGTTTAAGCAAAGCAAAGCAAAGCAAGCATTATTGAT
>Ga0325402_1008094_pt1 | contig 10010 bp, 5 predicted proteins | sample PopdelMetagenome_22_FD_207212 | JGI IMG/M metagenome (GOLD analysis project Ga0325402, IMG submission 207212) | Populus deltoides microbial communities from Bellville, Georgia, United States - Xylem-PdKOR-R3 | ecosystem: Host-associated > Plants > Phyllosphere > Stem > Wood/Secondary xylem... | reverse complement strand
ACAAGTTTGGATAATTTGTCTCACCAGTGTTGATGAAGAAAGATTTTATTTTTCTATTAAAATTAACCCGAAAGCACTTGATAAACATTGTTATTAAATTCGAACTGGTCTAGCGGGTTAACCTGATGGCTGGACTGGTCTAAGTAAGATAAAAGATCGGCTAGTGCAATAACCCGATAAAACCTGGTCTACCTGATGGGTCAATCCATGATCCGAGCGACCCGTATGAAACCCAATGTTTTTTTTAAATATAATTTTTCTTTTATACCACTCTTTTTTCATATATTTTTTAGTTGGTTATTAATAATTTTTAAAATTTACTATATAAATACTAGAAAGATATTTTATTTTTTCAATGTGGGATTTGAAACCCTTTAATATATATATTCTATATTCCAAGAAGAAAATTTTTTTTTTAATGTGAAATTTGAAGTTCTTTCATATATATACTCTATATTTATAAGAAAAAAATTAAGTTTTTTCAATGTGAAATAAAATTTTTTTTAGTTTAAATATTTTAATTTCAAAAGATAACATAATATATTTTTAATGTAAGATAAAACTTATATTTATATAAATTATTTTTTAATTTTTTTATACAAAATATTAAAATTTTAAATTTTTATTTTTATTTTTTCAGATTTACTCATGAAACTTAAGATGGGATCGGGTAAAACTCCTAATCAAGTTTGATAAATATGCTTGTGAAAAAAGAAATTTTTTAAAAACATTTAAACAATTATTAAACTTTACAAGTACCACGCTTTATAAAACTCGACAGTCGAGGATGGTAATGAAAACAAAGAATACCATTCTTTCTTCTTAAAAATCTTATATTAATATATAAGATTTACTATGAGTATTTAGAAAAAAATAATTTTCTGAAATATAAATTAATATATAAAAACATGTTATTAAAATCAATTTTTTTTACTAACTACTTATTAAAACACAGAAGTTATAGTAAAATCACGCAAGCAGGTAATCAGTCCACCTAGATAAATTCTATGTTGAAAAGATTAATAGTAGCCATTAGAGCCTGTTTGTTTCTGCGTTTTAAAAATATTTTTAACAAAATTTATTTTTTTTTATTTTTTTATTAACTTCAAATTAATATGTTTTTAGTATTTTCAAATCATTTTAATGTGCTGATGTCAAAAATAATTTTTAAAAAATAAAAAAATCATTTGCATGTATTTTAATATGAAAAGTTATTTGAAAAACAACTGCAATCACGTTGCCAAACACACTATTAGCATATACACAATCAATTTAAGTCAACCTTGTACAATAAACATGGGTAGAAATAAACATAACAAGTTTTTGTTATTTAAAAATGCTTATAAAATGGTTATTTTTTTAAAAAATTAATTATTTTATTGTTTTTAATTATTTTGATATGTAATATCAAAAATAAATTTAAAAAAATAAAAAAATATTATTTTAACATATATATTTTAAAAAATAATCATTAGAAAATAGAAAGAATAGTTCTGCAAGTCACGGTAGGGGACGGGGAGCCCACTTGGGAAATTGTGACTTAGATTTTGAAAATACAAGGATAGACAGACACATCACGCGGCTGATTTGGTGCTACTTTGGCGTTATTTTCCCTTCTTTTCCCATCTTCTTGGTATCCATGCCCGGGAATCATTCATACACGAAGGAATGCGAAACAATCAAGGATCCTTTATCCATTGGTAATGAAATTACAATAAATTTCTAGCCAGTCTGAGTTGCTACCCTCCTCGTGGACAGATTGAGATCGAAATTAATTTCATTGCACGTGCTTCGATTATGTTTCTTGTTCAAGATCTTACAGTAGATGCTCCCTGTCATACCATTTTTTGGTTAGATTCGAGAGCAAGTCTAGCAGACAGATTAGAGATTAGTTTCATCGTTTCTTTGCTTTGATAGTTTCTTAACTAGAACCTTGACTAGCAGCAACCAAACCATTTCATTTGGCAATGGTATGCAAGGCGTGATAAGAGGATGATGGGCTGCTAGCTTTTTGGCCTTTTCCCAACAACATTGAATCATGTATAGTGTGGAGGACAACTTTTTTTCTGGAGCTTATCCATATCTTCTCGATCTCGTGTAAAGCGTGCCTTGTTTTGCCTTTTGTCAAGGAGTACTGGATGTACCTTCCATTTTTATCTTGGCCCAATATTGTTCAAGCGGAAATCTTGTTCTATTTGCTTCAAAAAGCAGAGTCAGGAGCTGGTCCATGTAAAGTGTAGTCTTTGATGACTGTTGTTCCCTTTTCATTTTTCTATTTCATGACTTTTAGATAGTGGAAACACCATTTCCTCTTGTGTTTTTCTACAAGCAAATGCTAGAAGCAAAGAAGACAAAAAAGGTAGTTCAAACACTCTGTATTTCCCTGCATTTCTGTTGGAAATACAAGGTCCAGGGGGGCTGATTGCTTGCAGGTTATTGTTTACTCTGGCCTCCTATTGCAAAGCTAAAGGGTGGGAATGTTCCGATACATCTTCTGACTGTCAACAACAAAGAGTAAAGCATTGGAACAACGTATTCCTTGCAAGAAAAGGGAGCCGTCTACGATGCCTTAAATAGAAAATCTTTGCAATAGGTATTGAGAAATATTGAAGAACACTTGCAAAACTTTGAAATTTGTTGAAAGGAACTCATTTGAATATTGCAACATCCAGAACCCACCATGATTCATACAGCTGTGGACAGTGAGGTCAACCAAATGTTGTTTAATTTTTCTTAGTAGAGCTCTAGATCACGAAATGACATGCTATAGATCCAATGCCAGAGAATAATGGCATTCAAGAAAATGCCTTGCTGTCATTTGATTAACCAAAATAGGAAAAAAAAAAACATATCATGCATGTGTAGAACAAGCACAAATACGATCATCCAAAGTAAATGACTGAAGTTTATAGATAGTAGTATCACTTTTATTTGTTTCTGTTTAAAAAGCTTTAAGAAAGCTAATAAGCTTGCAACTCAACTAGCATCCATGTCCTCTCAAGTGTCTCTTTGGTAAAAAAAGAAAAAAAACTAACACCCATTTCACTTTAATAAACTCTTTCTCATGGACAATTACAAACCTCTAATTACCTATAGAATTTACTCATGACAATTTTGGGTTACCACCAAACTTTAACTCGTCAGTGAGTTGGAAACACCCTAACATCATCCAAGACAGGGCCACACATATGACCATAATCGTTCATCTTGTTGTGATAGTATGAACTGTAAAATGTAATCCTTGTCCTGTCTGAAATTGCCTGGAACCTTAAACTTGCAGTCTTGGATCCACCCTTTCCCTGAGAAACATAGGGGGCTTTGACAGTTTCCTTGGCAGCAAAAGCCTCAACCATCATAGATCCATGACAAGCATTCTTTGCATCTCCAATTGTAAATGTGAGGTTATAGAATTTGTTAGGAATTGTCCTAATGACTTGTGCTATGGCACTCTCTCTCCCTGCTACCATCTCAATCGCGGCAAATCCTGAGGGAACAAAGAAGTGATTCTTGTCAACGTATTTTACAGGTTTGAGAGATTCAACGATCCAGCCGGGGAGTGGTGAGATTAGATCTTGATGCTTGGCAGGGATCAAGATTCCAGTTGAGAAGTTCTTGAACACATGTGGACCAACTTCAAAGCCACCATTTTTAACCAGGTTGCCTGTATACAATTAAATGAAAATACAAACGATCACTTCGGTTGTCTAAAGAGAGCACATATATAAAACAACAAATGACTTCAGCAAATTCTAAGAATCCTGTAAAAGCTAGGATCTTACCAATAGTACGCTTGAGAGGTGGCAGCTCCTTGATTGCAATAGCATCCAATAGAGGTCCACAAGAGGGGTCCTCTTGAACACCAGGGTTATGAAATGTGACCTTGACAGCTTTAGAAGTAGCTTTCCAAGCCAAGGAATAAGTGTCACCACCATCACTGCTATACAAGGTCTGAAGAGGGAGGTCGCTTGACTGGCCAGGGACTGAGACCCTTAGCACTTCATCTTGAGCACAGGTTCTGGTGGCTCCAAATGTGAGTGCATAGACTGAGCCTGGTTTGACAGTAAGAATTTGAGAGATAGAGGCCTCATTGCCCAGCCTCACTGCATGGACCCCCCGAGGAATGGCTAGGAAGAACCCCCCTGGCTGTGGCCCACCTGAGACATACTCTACTAAGCCATTGATTTCCCATTTTGGGAGTGAGTGTTTTCCTATGATCACTGTTTTCTTCAGGTTTGATTTTGCTGGTGCCTCTTCAAAATCCCCATTTTCAACAAGTCCTGCAAAATATTTCCATATTACACATGGTCATGTATGATCATCCATATCACAAGAGCTGTAAGAATATCTTACATAAACTATAATAAAAAAGAGAGGCTATTGCTTACCATCAAGAGGTGGAGGTGGAATGGCAGCATTAGCTAAGCCATGGCAAAAAGAGAAAAGGAGAGCAACGCAAATAGAGAGTAACAAAGCCATTGTGTGTGCTTTGCTTTTCAAGAAGTGGCTCCCTAAATAGAGAAGGAAAAGTCTCGAGGTGGGTGTGAAAAATGGAAAAAATCTATTTATATATTCATAATACAAATACAAAAAAAAAAGAAAAAAAGTTGGATGCATCGAATAAAGGTAAATAACAGTAGAAAACAACCCATGTTAAAGTGGCACCAAATTAGCCGTGCGATGTGTCGGGCTGTCCCTCTATTTTTAAAATCAAAGTCCCAAGTTTCCATGAACCTTCTTGATTCATGTGGATCCTTCATTGGTTGCCGTGATTTGCTCTCTCCTAGGACTTCTTCGATGACTAGATGTCTGATCTCTTCCTAATCTTGACTCCTTTGTTTCATGTCTACACAAGCCGGTGATTATGCAAGTTTGATGCTTGATTTTGCCAAGGAAGTACCAGTTTCGTACATCTTTAACTCCAATTGACCTTGCTCTTGCTCACAAGCATCTGCCTTCCCCATGTCCTATGATTTGTGTTGGTGGGCAGAATGGCAGATAGTATTATTTCACAGAAACAAAAGGGCATGTGTGAAATCCTGAAGGTGACATTATCTATTGCATTTCTTCTAGTAATTAGGGCCATTAAAATGGGTTGGTAAAAATTAATGACGTTGTTTGCTGCCGTTAGCATCCTTGGGGATTTTATGAAGCTTGGTTCTTGTATTACTAATAATTTGAATTTCTAGTCCACCTACAAAATTATAAAACCTAGCCAGGTTGGCCTGGTTTAGGCTGATTTATATATATAAAAATAACTTAGAGTCAACTTGATTGATCTAGCAATCTAATAATTTATTTTTTTTAAAAAAAATTCTTTCAAAACAATATCATTGTGAATTTTTTTAATACAAATTGAAGCTATGTTAACAAGTTAATCCATTCAACCGTGATGAATTCCTAAACCGAGCGTAGCACCTGGTCTCAATTCTAGAAATAACTCTGCTCATGTAGAACTCACAAGGGCATCATGTGTGCATAAGAGACCTGAATTGGGCTCTATGATAGAAAATGTTAACTGGGATTCAGTCTACTACCAATCCTAACATGATACTCTCCCCAGCTTAGGCAGAGAAACAATTTTGGGTTTTGTGAATCTTCTTAAAAGTATTTTGGGCCATGCTCGGTGTTTCTCTAAACCGGAAGGAATTAGGAAAGATATTTATTTTGAGACAATGATTTTTGTTTCGAGTATTTTAACGGGGGAAAGAAGATAAGGGAAATGAGAAGAAATTGAAATAAGTTGGGTTTTTAGATTTCTTTTACAGAATTACTCTTCATTAATGTACAAATTGGTATGAGAATATCCCTTGGAGTTCTAACGAAAAAACTTTGAGAATAATCTCCTAATCTATTAAGAAAAGAAATAATTAATCAAAAGTTTACTTGAAAAATTTCTGGTAAAGATAAAAAAACCGTAAAATACTTATTTCATTGCTTATATAATGCACTTGCATGGCACCTTGTCTCCTTTCTATTTCACTTCCTTCACATAATTTTCTTTCCGATCTTTAAACTACCATTAGGCACAAGCTACTATTTCCGTGCAGAAAGGTGGTTTTAGTTGCCTAACGATGATTTTTAGTTGCTGCCCTCCTTGAGGGAGCTTCTTTCTTTCTGTCAAAGAGGTAAAACTCAAACTTAAACAGTGAACTCGTATTGTTTTGGTTGCAAGACGTCAAATTCTGGGGCATTTTATCTAGCTTCCAACGTTGGAGGGAAAATTGAGAAAACCCAAGTGAAATCTGCTGTTAAAATTCTTTCTCTGTCTCATTTACTTTTATCACATTTCCTTTCTGGGTTTGTCATGTTTTATGATTTGTTACTGAACTATATAGTGTTAAAATGTAGATATGAGAAGTACCATGTTGGGGGAGATGATGAGGAAAGAAAAGCTAATTACACTGACATGGTAAGGCCTTGTAAAACTATGGGCTCTAGTCATTCAATTATGCTCTTGCTCATTTTAGTTTACTTGGATTTTTGTCAGGGGTTATTGGTAAATGATTTGTTTAACGATTTTTGTTGATAGTAGTTGGTTTTGATAATAGTGAAATAATGCCTTGTGGGTTTTCAGGTCAACAAGTACTATGACCTTGTGACAAGCTTCTATGAATATGGTTGGGGTGAATCTTTCCATTTTGCTCCTAGGTGAGGACCGAGGAGTGATTGCCAATGCGAACCCTTTGAATCTTCTATTAGGGATGTAAGCATGGAGTTTTGGCGGGGTTCCCATGTTGGAGTGATGATAGATGATGTTATTTATGTATTCATAGGTGGAAGTGGGAGTATCTTGGTGAGAGCATCAAGAGACATGAGCACTTTCTTGCTTTGCAGTTAGGTTTGAAGAAAGGACAGAAGGTGATTTCTTAGTATCATTTATTTGTTGTAATGTGATAAAATCTTGGTGAAATTGGACATTTTTTTTAAAGCTTTCTTACCAAACTATTTAATTAATTGAACTTGTATTCCTCAAACTCAGGTGTTAGATGTTGGTTGTGGAATTGGAGGGCCATTAAGAGAAATTGCTAGATTCAGGTAATTGAAAAGGACAAGGGAACTCTTCATTATCGAAGTTTTATCATCTTCGTTCTCCTAGCTATGCATTTATTAAGTAGTGGGTCAAAACCTTTCTTCTTTGTGGGATATAGGAATTCATCAGAAAATAGTTAGAATAGCTCACTACTTGGGCTGTACACTGTAACACCATAACTTCTTTGAATAGCTGCTCCCAACAGCATACTATGTTTTCATTGTTTGCAGTATCTTTAACATGTGATAAGAGTTTGATATCATTGATAGTGCTCGACTCTTTTCCTAGCTGAGTAATCGCTGTATTTTCTTCTATTATGTTGATTGGAAAAGGTAGAAAATTCTGGTACTTTTATGTTGAGTTTGATGCTTAATTTCTAATTAATTTAATCAATGGCCATGATTTTGATGAGATTTTGTAGTGGAACGTTGATAACAGGGGTAAACAACAATGAATATCAAATATCAAGAGGAGAGGTATGTGATTTTGCTATGTGATAAAATGCGTGTGGACATAACTTATTTATGAAAATTTTCAAAGTTCCATAATATTGTGGGGTTTTCAAATTGGGAGTTCATTTGAACTTTTCCATTTTTGCAACCAGAGAAAGTGTCAAATTATTTTTTCAGCCGTATACTCAAGATTTTCCTTCCTTATTAGGAGTTAAATCGCATGGCGGGAGTGGACAAAACTTGCAACTATGTGAAGGTTGGATAAATTGTATCTCATGCAAATGTCATTCAGTTTCAGCTTTGAATCTCTTTTGTGCTGAGATGTTAATTTGTTCGATACTTCAATTGCCTTATGTCCTCCATGTCTGCTTTTGACTATGTTTGAGCCCTTCACGCCTCATGTTTTATGACGATGCAGGCTGATTTCATGAAAATGCCATTTTCTGACAGCACGTTTGATGCAATATTTGCAATAGAAGCCACTTGCCATGCGCCGGATGTGGTATGTCATATTCCAAACTTGAATGAACTCTCAATGTGACAAGTTATGATATAGCCTTCATTGCATTTGCTTCAATTGTTCAATTGTAGACAATCCTTTTTATCTGAAGTTATTTGACTCTGTTTTTTGGATGAAATAGCGTGATTGCTATAAAGAGATTTACAGAATGTTGAAACCTGGCCAGTGTTTTGCTGCTTATGAATGGTGCATAACTGAATCATTTGACCCTCTGAACCAAGAACACCAAAGGATTAAGGTTGCCTGCATAAACTTGCCCCTTATTCTGATGTTTACACATAGGGCGCGGTAACTCATTTATGCTATTGGAAACAGGGAGAAGTTGAGCTTGGCAATGGGCTTCCTGACATCAGGTCAATGGGAGAATGTCTTGAAGCTCTGCAACTTGCAGTTCGAGGTTAGTGACCTTGTTTTGGTTGAACTATTCACTGAACTCTACTTGTATAGTTCAAAGTTAAGATAAATATATGGAGTCCATGCTCTGGAAAACATCCTCTACTCTCCTATATGTTTTTCTATTCTAATGTATTTTAGGTTGTATGGGAGAAGGATGTTGCTGTGGGTTCACCTCTACCTTGGTATTTTCCTCTTGACAAAAATCAGTTCTCACTAAGCAGTTTCTGAGTAACAGCTGTTGGACGATTCATCACTAGGAACATGGTACAAGTATTTTGGTGCTTTCTTTTAAACCAGAAGTTCTTACAATCATATTGGCTTTTTTCTCAATCAAATGTAGTTCTATTCCTAACTCCTCGCAAATTAATCTGTAATTCAAATATTTATTGCTCATTTAGGTCAAAACCTTAGAGTTCTTGCACCTTGCACCAGAGGGTAGCCAAAGAGTTCAGGCTTTCTTGGAGAAAGCAGCAGATGCACTTGTTGAAGGCGGAAGGTAAATCCTCTCGTAATAGTTCAACTGCATCGCTAACTCTTTGTGGGCTTACTATTCGTATATCATTTTTAAAAATGGAACTCAAAATAGTTTTTTAAATTCTCATAACAAATCTTATGCTGCAGGCAGTATGCATACAAAAAATCTTTAAACACTAAAATTCTGAGTCTTTAGAAAGGATGAATTCTTTACCCTTTTCCTTCTCTTGCATCGCTGGCTTCACAGCCTTTTAACATTGCCCCTACCCACCTCCAACCCCCCATTGGCTGATAGATACATGGAAAGAGCAAGATTGGAAATTATGAAGGAACCTCCTCTGTTTCAGGTGAGAAGGAGAATTAGAAGAAGTAGAATAGGAGAGGAATTTAGTTTTGGTAATCAGGATTTATCCTTAACTTGCTTTCAGTTCCTGTTCTTCATTGATAAACCAGGAAGGCTCTTTCCAGTGATACATTAAAATGTTAGCCTGGCCATTGGATCCAATACATTAAAACACAAACTAGATATCCTGAATGCTTGCATAACTCACCCTTCTAGTCTCATTAAGTTTACTCAGCTGGGTCACAGGTCGATTTGCACATTCAATCTGGTTTAAACAGCGAAGTTTTTTCTTAGCATGCATGCTCTCACTGTATGATCATTCTGCCCTTGATTCATGCAGGATGGGAATCTTCACGCCTATGTGCTTTTTCCCCTCTCGGAAGCCTCTTTTGTAGGCCAAACAAAAACCTAGAAGATGCTTCGAAGGTTTTTTCACATTTCCTCGGATTCTTGAAAAATAATTCTGGTGCACATTCGCTGCTTGGAAACCAGAGATGAGAATTGCCTATGCATATTGGACTCAAGTTCAGTTAATGTGTCTCCTTAACTACGTGCTATTTTTTATTTAATAAAAAAGGGTAATACACATTGGACTCAAATTCTTGCGTATGTCTCTTAGCTTTAACCTTGCAAATGCCATGTCAGTTCGAATTTCACAGCTGCAGTATCTTTGATGATTAATTTTACTGCTATGTTTCAGTATAAAGAACAGCAGAAAGATTAGTAGGTTTGGGTCGGAGCTGAGTTTAGGACTTAGATGAAAAATTATAAATGAATATGCTAGAGGATCTTGTA
>Ga0325402_1008091_pt1 | contig 10012 bp, 3 predicted proteins | sample PopdelMetagenome_22_FD_207212 | JGI IMG/M metagenome (GOLD analysis project Ga0325402, IMG submission 207212) | Populus deltoides microbial communities from Bellville, Georgia, United States - Xylem-PdKOR-R3 | ecosystem: Host-associated > Plants > Phyllosphere > Stem > Wood/Secondary xylem... | reverse complement strand
CGTGAATTTACGCATGCTTGCTACAAGAAGTGGGTAATACCTAGCGTATCAACTGGAGATGAAGACGTGAGGCGATCATGCCTGGTTAGGCAATCCTCCTCTCCTCCCCTCCCCTCTGTTTCTGTCAGCTTTGTCTCTCTTTGGTCTCTCTCCTCTCCTGTGGTTTCTGTTTCTATGGTTTGTCCTCTGTTTTCTCATGGTTTTTCGTCTCTGTTTTTTCTTTGGTTGGATCGGGCGAGTCAATACGAGATTCTTGCTTCTGTTTTGTTGCTGTTTTCTATTCTTTCCATCTCTGGTTTTTAGGTTGTCTTCCTCTGCTCTCTGGGTTTTCTTCCTTTTCTGTCTCTCCGTTTTTTCTCTATTTTTTTCACCCCCCCCCCCCCCCGCTCCTTGGGTTCCTCTGCTTTTATAGGCCACCCTGAGTGAAATTTGATCCTTATCTTCCTGGGATCATGATCTTGTATGAAGATGAAATTGGCCCTGTGTTTGGTGGGATTAGGACACCAACAGTCTTGCCATTGTTGGACTGTTAGTGATGGGTTTCCTTAATGCCAGAGGCGCATTGTGGGGGCGAAGGAGACTGAATCAATTTTGGGATTTGTGGTAGACCATTTGGTATACATTCTGGCTTGGATTTGGTGAGATGATGGGGTCTAACAAAGGCCATCGTTTTTTTGTCCAGACAACTTCCTCTGTTCCAGAGGAACAGGATGAACAATCCTCCATGGAAAGACGTCATTTCTTGAGCTGAAATGGGCACCTTCAATTTGCCCCCTGAAATTCTAATGTTTTGCAATCAAGTTCTTGCTTTTGAAAATCTTTTTGTTTTTTTTTAATTTCACCCCATGATCAATGAAATTGGATCTATCATTTACAAAATGGTACGTGTCATTTACAAAATGGATCATGGTATCAAATTCAGCAATTAATTGATTTCTCAAACTTTTCAAATCAATTAACCTCCTATAATAACTCCTATAATACCGTCTCTATTTATTTTGATTTTTAAAATTTAATTTCTTGTAATTTTAACTTAAATTAACCAAATATTTTAATATTTTTTCAATCACATCTCTAATTGCATCAATTAAACTAATTTAAGATTTAATTAAGTTCGTAAACTTATTAATTTTTATGATTTTTTGTCAAATTGACTTTTAACTTTATAATTTCATCCTTATCAGTCCTCAAATGTTAATTTATATTATCTTGGTTAATTTCTCAAATTATTTTATTATCTTTATTATTTTATTTATTTTTATTATTTTTTAAAATTAAAAATTGGTTGAACATCTGTATAATAATAATTTAAGTGCCTTATCTTTATATTATAATTTCATTCCTCAGCTTTATCTAACAAAGTGTTAGTCTAACTAGGAATCTTTGATAAAAAAAAAACATTAATATTAGAATTCTTATTTAACTAATAAATTAGAATTTTTAATAAAATTATAATAGTTAGAGATTGTAATCTTTTTATAAATATAAGAGCCAATGTATAAGTGTGTTTTGAAAGGTGTGTGATCAATCAATAAGAGCTTGGGAGGTTCAAATGTTTTACGTGTTTTAGTTTTTAACAATTGATAGCAAAAATTCCTCCCTTTACTCATGTATGTTAATGGGGAATTTTTTAAGGTAGATAAAGTATTAATAAAAAAAATTTTAATAAATAATTGAATCATCATTCACATCAATAATAATAAATATATATAAAAAAATATATAAAAAAGCAATGATTGAAATGTTTCAAAACAAAGAATTATCTTTTCTAATTGATTCATTAATCAATTTTGAAAAATATTTTTTGCAAGGAAAAGTCTAAGGATAATTAGAATCCGGTGAAAAAAAGTACTAATGAATAACTAAAAAGACAACAACTTCAAACATTTTAAATAAAATTTGAATTGTTTGAGATGATAAGAAAAAGTTATCCACATATTATTTTTCATGAATAACGACAATCACTTTGAATTTTGTGATCGATGACCAATATAAAAAGATTATTCATTTTTCTAACACCAATCAAATCATTTTTTGAAAGTAAAGTTCTTGATACATTTCTCTCAAATACATAGAAAATTCATGAATTGAAATGCTTTCATATTCACATGATGTATCATGTTTTATGAACTTAAACACTTGATTTTTAAAGCTTTTATTCATGCTAGTTAAGAAGGTAGTCAATATAGGTAATAAGTAGCTAGATAGTCTGTATTACATCTCAGGCGAAGCCAATACTTTTCACAATATAATAAAATGATATTCGTATGACATTAATGTTTTCAAATAAGTAAAAAAAATCTAAGATTAAGACATTTGAAAAAGACTATCCGCATTGTCATAACAACAACCCGAAAAGCAAACTAAAAAACTACCATAAAGTAAGTATCTCATGTTTATATTCAATCAACTAATTTAATTTAATTCAAAAACAAAATTCTTTTAAAAAAGCTAAAGGTAACCTGTATTTTTTTCAGAACGAATGGAAAATTCCATAAGGAGCTAAAAAAAAAAGCAAGAAAACATTTGAGGATGGAAAAAAAAAAGGGGAAACAATCAAACAAATTTTAGTGAGCCTTCTAAACCAATGTTAATCTCTCAAACCTGTAACCCGTTAAATTCCACATCTGGTCTTAATCAAGAAACTCAATATCCGACCAATTTAATGTTGAATGATAGAATTAATTAATTTAATTAAAAAACAAAATTTCTTTTAAAGAAGAAAGATTTAACAAATACGAAAAAAACCCTAATGCAATACCAGACTAATTTAATGTTAAATGATAAAATAAATTAATGTAATCTAATTAAAAAGAATTACTTTTTAAAAAACTAGATCTAGAAAAGATAGAATAAAAAAAACAAAGGCATCCTGAGTGTTATTCTCAAAACGACTGAAAAATCCTGTAGAAAGAAAAGGAAAATATTGGAGGATGAAACAAAAACTTGCAAACCTAATTAATATCTCAAACTTGCAACTCTTTAAGCTCTAAATCCATGTTAAATTAAGAAGCTCAACGCTCGATAAATTTAATGTCAAAGGATAAAATTACAAAAAGAAATTAAACTAAAAAAAATTTTAAAGTAAAAAAAATAGTAATAAAAAAATAAGGACCAAAATTCTATTAGAAAAAAAAATTAAAGAATTATGAAATTGAAAAAAATTAATTTTAAAATTATTTTAAATAAAAAAATAGCAATTAAAAGAATAGAGACCATATTTAACCTATGATAAAAACTTATGGGGAATGAAATTAAAAATAAATTTTAATTTAATAATTTTTTTAAAATAAAACAAATACTAATAAAAAAATAAAAATTAAGTCGTAAAAAAAACTAATTGAAGAGTTGCATCGGTTATTTTTAGGGTCAGTGTAATTTTCTAGGATAAGAAAGAAAAGAAAAGGAAAACGATAAAGACATGGTTATTGACGGCGAATCGAAGGTGATGAAGTTACAAATGCTGCATGGGCAGGTAGGAACCATTGAGAGGATTCTATCACAGGCTTGAAAGCCACTATTTAGCCAAGTAAACTCGCCGCACGCGCCACCACAACATTCCTAGTTTTTTTTTTTTTTTTTTAAATTTTGTTGTTAAATAAAATACAATCGTTAATTATGATTTCAACGTTTTCAAGTGAATGATCATGAAACTTTGTTTTTAATTAGCAACATTAGTAGAGCCAGACGACCCGTCACAATATACAATGGATATCACGAGTAGAGGAGAGAAAAAGGAAGACACTTGAGGATCCGTTTCAATAATTTGTTTTCCCAATTAGAATCGGTGGCTTAGTCACCATCAGTGAGAGGCCCATTACAACACAAGGGCAGTAGGTAGACCATATAATCACAAGATTCCGTGCGCAGATTAAAGATTTGGGCGTCTGGGATTGCTCCTACTGGGACAAGATGAAAATAAAAATGAAAGATATGTCGGGGCCTATGGACAAATCATATCTACACAGTAAGACGACACATCACCTTGACTTTTCTACTCTTCAGGCATGGTCAGCTTGACTTGCTAGTTTTGTCCCGTTGGTCAGGGAATAAATTATACCAGACGGTCGAAATTCGGGAATTCTTTATTGGTCGAGCCATTTTTTTTAATGCTGCCACCCACCTGTCTAGTACCCTTTTTATTTCTCAAGGCATCAATCAGCTGTCCAATTTCCGATTTGTGCTGTTTGTTTTTTATTTATTTGTATAACTGTTATGACGAACAAATGATCATTGGTTAATTAACTAGTGGTTATTAGATCACGAGATGAATTACGTTGTACATTGAACATAAGTTAGCAAATTTTAATGTTTTTCCTGTTTTTCAAAATGCTGAATGCATGCTGTCCAAACAATCAGATTTCGCTTGTTTTAACCTTTTTCGTTGGTTGAGCTTGCATATAATTAGTATCTAAACATTGCATCTAGCATAGATTTGTGCCGTAGGTGCTAGCCAATAGCCATTAAGCGTGCAGCTAAGGCCTGAGAGGCAAACCTCCGGCCCCCACGTGGTGTATTTAGAATGAATCAAAGGAGCTGTGATGTGACCACCACGATCACATAATAATCTTTCACAGAGACTGGCCTTGCCGTCTCCGGCTGGGCTTCGGCTTGCCCATCATCACAGATGCTTGGTTTCCTTCTTTTTATAATTCTCACCCAACTCCACTATTATAATTTATGCTATTGAATAACGAAAAAGGAGGAATCTCTCCTTCATGATAATGGAAGAACATGGGAGCAACAAAACTTTTTCTCAACTTAATAGGAGGCAAGGAACATGTGAACAATGGGTGTTTAACAGCGGCACTGGCTTCGGTCCTCCAAGATTATCGAATAAGCTAGTGTACAAGAAAAGGATTCGAGATCAATCATGGCGGATTTGCAACTTCCAAGTTCCAACCAAGACAGAAATACTGGCGAGAAACATGTTTTTGTGTAAATTTTAATTTTAATCTGTCCGATTGAAACCGGGACGGTGTTGATTGATTGCTTCCAAATGCCGCCGAGAAATTATGATCATTTCTTGCATTATGCTCATGATCAATATTATTATGTCAATTTTTTTACGAGTTTAAAATTAGCTGCCAGGAGTTAAGATTTACATTATTATTTAACACATTTTTTTATCTAAAAATTTTTTATACTTGAAACTTACACATGCTCATGAACTACCTGACTGCTCAGCAAGCTCCGGCTGGAAAGCAACAAGCAACTCCTTGAGCTTAGGCCCTCATTCCATGCTTTTGTATGCGGGGTGGGGAAAGATACCCGATGTAATCAACCTCTTTTAAAACATAGAAGGCGTAGAACACATAGCAAATGCGGTGTAGACGGAAAAACAAATATTTTTATCAAATAAATGGGGATTATGAGATTTAAACTCGTGACTGCTTAGTCATTAAGGCTCTGATATCATGTCAAGGAACCTTCTCAATCCAATAGTTTAAGTTGTTAGGTGAGGTCCCAAGATATGATTTATATTATTCTCTAACATACTTTTTTAAATGAAAGCTCTTTGAGCTTGAAACTTGCACAAGCCCACATTACCTTATGCTTAATTTTTATCAAATAAATGGGATGGTGAGATTCGAACTCGTGACCGCTTGATCATCAAGACTCTGATACCATGTTCAAAAATCATCTCAACCTAAAAATTTAAACTATTAGATAATGTTCAATATATAATTTATATATATTATTCCATCCTAGTAAATATTTTATAATTTTATACCATAAAGAATCATGCTAGTTAACTTTCCAATTATATATAATTTCATAAATTATCTCAAATAAAATAAATAATAATTAAAATAATAGAGATCAAATCTAAAAAATAAAAAAATTGAAAGATGAAGAAATTAAAATAATAATAATTAACATTTCATAAATTATTTCAAATAAAATAAGTAACAATCAAAAGAATGAAAACCAAATTTGATAGATGAAAAATTTCAATTAAAAAATGATAAGGGAAAAGCAAATAACAATGATAAAAATAAGGACCAAAATTAATATAAAAATTAAATTCTAAAGGATGAAATTGAAAAATAAATATTCAATATATATATATATATTAATCAAAAGTTTGAGGACCAAATTAATATAATCAAAAAATAATATGATATTTTTAAATTTTTCATAACTTACAGAAAGTGTTTTCCGTCCAAAATAAAAGAAAAACACTTTCCTGAAAACTAAATCAAATTTTTCTTTGACTGGAAAATATTTTTCATTGACCGGAAAGTGTTTTTCATTGACTAACTTTTCTAATGACAAACAAACACAGAAAAGTTTGAAAAGTAGTTTTCCAGAAATCAATTTCCGAGAAACAAACACAGCTTAAATATCAAAACCTGATTTTAACATTGTGAGAGCTCCTTATAACGCCAACCAAAATAAAACATTAGACTCAATTCCAAGTTAATTTAACGTGAAAGGATTAAATTGATAAAAAAAAATTAAAAAAAAACATTATAAATAACTATTGCAATCTACAGTGGGTTTTCCTTTCTCATATTTTACATTTTTATCCTTTTTTTTAATATTTTTGTTATTTCATATTATCTTGTGTTAATGATTTCAAATACTATTACATGGTTGATTAGACATCAAATATGTAAAATCAAATTACAATTATTAAATGAAAAGAAAATAAAATCAATGAAAACAAAGGATATGAATGAAAAAAAAAGCTCAATAAAAAAATATAAATATAAATGGAAAAATATAAAGATTCGAAGTGGTACAATGCTCATGTAAAAAGTGTTTTCACCTCAAAATTTTTAATGTTTTTGTTATAATAATTTATAATAATATCAATTATAAATATTACTTCCCAGTTCCGAACCTGATCAATGTACTATACATTAAATATTATCCGGTCCAATTGAAACGGGGATGGTGTAATAATGTCTGTCTTCAACTATGGTGTCGTGCATAACGCGTATCTTGATTGAGGTTTTTATTATATTCTTTTGAAAAATTGAAAAATAGGTAATATATATATATAATCGTGGCTCCGACAATTGTTAATTTCATCCCCTTCACGACCGACATTGTTGAACAACCAGGCTTCTTGTATTTGTTGTAACAGTAACCAAAATCCTATAATATCATGGACTGAATATTGCTAACGTGCAATGAAATAAATATAAAATAAATAACGAATTTTTTTTAAAAAAAGATCAGTAGTGGAAAATATTATGAGATTTTAATTTTGTTTTACGACATAAAATCTTACGTTGTTAAATTTGTTCGGACAAGCTCAGTTTTTGTTTGCGCGTTTAATTTCTCTATAATATGAGATACCGTATACAATTTAATTTAAGAAAAAAAATAATAAAAAAGGCTATCGTAACAGAATACGGTACGTACAGGAAATATTACGTGTGGATTTTTCTTATACAGTACTTGAGTGTTATTAATTATTACTGAGGAATGATTTTTATATGATATGAATTCTAAACTATTTATTTACTTATAATAAACTTTAGTATATTAAACACTTAGTATAATTAAGAAGAAATGGAATGAAGAGTAAGTGTTTTATTATAAAATCAATATTAAAGGAATGTTTGATAATCCCTTCTACCAACCTGATAGCTGTTACCCTAGAGATGGGTTTTGCCGTCAGACTTTTCTTTCAAGTTAGCATTAATTCGAAATTAATTCTCTCTCGAGGGATTAGCTAGCTAGCTAGCAAGTGGCAATCTTTCTTTCTTTTTTATTTTTTATTTTTTGTCCTTTTATATGAAAAAGCAAATGGTAGGAGGATCAAGTGCAATGATCTGGATCCTATGGCCAAGAATTCTCTAACGCATGCCCCAGGAATCATTGCCAAGCTAGGGGTGCCCAAGAGTTCTGCAAATTCAGCTACCATTTGTGCGTCATTAATCGGTTTGGCAGATCGTGTCATAAATATGAAGCCCTAGAGGCATGATGGCTCCAGCTCGGATTGGATTGGATTTTCATGGGAGATCAGGAGGAAGATGCACCCTGATAACCTTTCGGCCTAATATGCCACCAATCTCCTTTCTTTCTTTCTTTTTTTAAGAAAAAATTTATACATTTTTACGTTTTAGACGTAAATATTACAACACATGCAAAGTAATTAAATTTTCAACAGCACACGTACTCTACATCAGGGTGGTGAGGCTGAGCTTCTGCATCAACTCACAATCACAATCTTCGCTTCTACAATAATTTATTACACTTTAGCAATCTTATTTCACTAAAAATGTGATTACACTTATTGCCTTTAGAAAATATATACTTTAGCATCCATCTACCAAAAAAGGACAATTACAAAGGGAAGAATGAGAAAGCCTTTGTATCAACGAACCTGCAGGTGCCCACCTCGAGCTCCTTCACCACCCACACAGACGTGATCCAGCTTGGTCTGTTTTGATTAATCTGGCATCTTGCAAACTCTTAAAAGAGTCGAAAACTATCACTTAAAATATCAAGTTTTAGTACTTTCAATAATCATATGCACTTAATTTCCCAGGGCTTGTAATAAGAGGACGAACCACACCTCAATGACAAACGGCATCACCCAGCCGATTGGTTTGTCATATATATATATATATATATATTTGCCTATTTGGTGTAGAATCTCCCAATCAATAAGCTTGTAGCTTAATATTATCTTGAATAAATCATAACTTGTGGCTCTGTATTTCTTAATAAATATATATTTTAACCCCTACATTTTTAAAAATAATATAAATTAATCATTTTATTTCTATACTGATTTGTAAATCCAGTCCCTTTATTAATATTCCGTGGTGATTATTTAGATTTTGTCACAAAAAAAAAACTCATCATGTGCTTAAAAAATGAGCGACAAAGGCCTGGGGAGTAGAAAATCAAATTAAGGGAAGCTGGTACAATTTCCAAGGCACCCCCATAAGAGTTAGGGAAAAGTTTTATTATGGTCAGTGCTGAGTTTGAAAGAAGGGAGGATTTTCCCAAAAGGGGCACTCCATTATAAACCCTGATATCTGAACGGAACTACTGGATTACCACGATTTTCAGGACATGCATCTAGCCAGCGGTCAATAGAGGGTTTGGAAGGGGCGTCATTGCCAATCGCATCAATTGCCAATCGCATCAATCATATGCCGAACATCTCATGAACGGGCCAGGCTAGACTAGATCGAATAGTTTTTTGGCAGTATTTGATTGAATTTTTATTCCACTGGGGCATGTATTCCTGGTTGTGTAGGCCGCAGGAGTTTCGAGATTTGTTGAGTGATGAGGAATGAAAAGTAAAGTCGATGATAGTAGTTGAGAATTGTCAGATTGAATGTTTCCGAGTAATATACGAAGCAAAAATTTCGATACATGAGGGGAGGGCTGTGTTGTCATGTCAAGGTACAACAGAATGTGTGGATGCGATGGATGCAATGTGGCGGTGGATGGTATTATTAGCACTGGAAGCAGTGGTTATAATGACTGTCGCAGGTGTATTGAATAGGCATGCAATGCCTCTTATACTACAATGTATTAATATGTTGACAATGCGGTTAAAGCAATGCCTCGAGGAGATGTTACGAGTCTTGCACCCAAAAGGCAACTTAGCTTCAGAGCCATCCATGAGTCTCGTCTGTCGAATATTAATTTCGGGTGCATTCATCTCTATCTTGAAAGAGGTTGGAGGAAAGAAATCATCTCCCTTTTAGCTTGAACTGGATCTTTGGAGAGCGCGGATCTTTTTTTAAAAACCTAAAAAAATATATCCAGACTTCGCTATTGCTTTTTAATAGTACGAAAATCTTGAATGAAATTGAAAAACAATAATTAAAAAAATCATGGTTAATTTATATTAATTTGTTAAATTTACTATTTAGATCATGATCAGAATAACTCAATAAAAAATAAATTAAAACAAGTTATAAAACTCAATTTTCAATCAATATAGTGTTGAAGTATAAAATTAAAAATAAACAATTAAAAAAGACAAAAAACAACTCGAGCCAATTTAAATTAACCCATCAAATTCGTTGCC
>Ga0325402_1008089_pt1 | contig 10013 bp, 10 predicted proteins | sample PopdelMetagenome_22_FD_207212 | JGI IMG/M metagenome (GOLD analysis project Ga0325402, IMG submission 207212) | Populus deltoides microbial communities from Bellville, Georgia, United States - Xylem-PdKOR-R3 | ecosystem: Host-associated > Plants > Phyllosphere > Stem > Wood/Secondary xylem... | reverse complement strand
AAACATACCACCAGTCCTCTGGTCCAGGTCTCTCCCTTCATAACGAAGGAGTTTCTGTGCTAACTTGCAAATAACTAGTTCAAAATACTGTTCTATATAATTATACATATCCTGCCATTTCCTTTGGTGATTTGGTCTCTGTTATTATACAGCAGCTATTTAGTGTTACGCTGTAACAGGTGTCAAACTATAATGATTTAATACTTCCTAAATATCATGATTCAAGTAAATATTATTAGTTAGCTAGTATACCAAGTTTGCACCATCCTATATGCTACTTTCATGTCAATATTCATTTTAGAAATCAAGCTAATCCAAACTGCAAGATTTTCTGGAGTAATGATTTTTTCATTCTTAGACTGAAAAATAATGTAGATAGTACTTACAAATCCCCATCCACTTTTTGTGAACTCTTGGCCCACGGTCCTAAATTTACAATTGGTGGAAGACAGGAAGAGCTCAATATAAGGAAGCTCATCAACAATTGCAGCCACGCCACCATTTTTTGGTCCAAGTTGAAGGGCAGTACTGTATTCCTGCTGGCTTTTCAATATTACGAGTCTAGATCCTGCTATGTTGAGCTCGTCCATCAGGTAGTTCCTTGCAAATGACCCATCTTGAATTCCAATCGGTTCATTACTTGAGACCAAGCTGTCAATCCCTTCGATCCGTGATGTTAACTGCTGCACTGTGAGGATTGATGTCAAACTAGCTGTGTAGCTTGAATTGATAATCAACACTACAAATAGCCATATGATCAGCACAAAACGTCCCAAGGTGCTCACTGTGTTCTCTCCTACACCACATCCAAGCAACTAAGATTATTAGGTGTTTCCCTAGAAAGCTTATGTGAAGAAACAAGTAAAGAAAGAATAGATGAATAGGCGTAGCTCACATACTGTGTGAAAAAAACATTGTTGAGAAACTGAACCTGCAAGATCAGTGCAAATGTCAGTTCGAAGCATTCCAATATTTGTGAAGCAAAGCGCATAATAGCAATGTACCTCCTCGGCAGGAGAACGCTTAAAACAAAGGCTTTGAAACAGCTGATTACATCTTGCCTACTACTGCCTAAATATATTTGCTTTGCCTAAATTACTAAAACGTTCCACATTCTATCATGATCTGTTTGACTGCATTCTTTGAAATAATATGCACCAACATCCTGATCTCTCAGCCACATCAATGCTATATGCATACTAAAAAAGTGATTTTCATTGCATGTACTTTTATTTCTGTATTAGTTCCCCTGTATCGCCAGGATATTTCAAGGCATCTATGCAACAGCAAGAGATATTGGCCTAATTGAGCTGAAATTGTCAGCCAGATGGAAATGCAAGTTTATTCAGGGGCCTACAAATGATTTCAAAGCATGCTAACCAGAATATTGTCATAATTTGCCGACTAGGAGGACCCCTGAATTCATTATTCATTCGGTGCTCAAGAATCCAGACTACAGCTCCCACGAAAAGAAAGAAGGCACCTGTGACAAGCCACATTTGGATAGTAAATGGCTTGAGGAACGCCCAAGGGCTAGACTTTTGTTCCTTGACTGGAGCAACTACAACCAGCCCTGATTCCATAAAAGGCTGCGTAAAATCTACAATCTTTGTCCTATTTGTGACTATAGTAACATCTCCAACAGCTGCATCATAACGCTGAAGAGGAAGAGATCAAACAGAAAAACTACTAGAATGTAATCATCAAAGAAGGTATAGCTCCAAAATAATGAAGATACCAAGTTACAAATTATAGCCAGATACTCACATCTTGAGCAACCGCTTGGACAATCTCATTGTACTCTGGATTTCGCTTGCCATCTCCATGTAGCATATATGTGCGTGGGACAGGATATGGCAGCAAGTTTATTGCAGCTTCGAAGACATCAATGCAGTATCCCCTAACCCCTGGGGGGTTTTTGTCTTTAGCGACAAATTGTTGATAACTTATGCGATTAGGCACAGCAATTCGCAGTGGCTTGCCGTTTTCAGGGAATACCCATCCTCGAGGTACAAGCGAAGTTTCACCAGGCCATATTACACTGGAAAGATGTTGATTACTGGAAGAATTATTCCGAGGCTTTGTATACAAGACCTCTGGAGAAATTGTTGAAAGACCAGAGTAATTTGACCAATAACCAATCCTTCTAGACCCTGTCCCACCAATGTTAAGAACATCATATGCCGGACGAACCAAGTTCTTATCCAAATCAAATTGAATTTGACCACTTGGACCACTGAAGTTCATCCTGAGAAGTGTCTGGAGAAACTGTTGGCCTCCATCAAAAACACGCAGTGATGCCAAGTTCATTGCGCTTCCTTTTGTGTCGCTCAACTTTGGATCAGTAGAGTGTGATAGATTTCCACCTTCATTGAGAAAAACATCAAGAGCTCGGGCAGCTAACCATACTGTATCATAAGCATAAAGTGCATAAGAATTGAACCCAGAAGCACCGATGCTCTTCTTGTGGTTTAGGTTGTTCCATCTAGACATAAAACTTCGTTTGAGATCAGTTTCTGGATTGTGATGGCGAAGAGAAACAACCCCTTGTAAGAGATTCATTGTGTCAGTGTCATCTGGTTCTAATGAATCTAAAACCGAAGGGAGCCAATCTGTAGCAATCCAAACATAGCCTTTGGTCATCATATGAAGACTTTTAGCTACAGAAAAAATTGACAAACCGGAATCTGGATTTACATGTACAACATAAACCCGAGATTCCATCTGGTTAACTTCAAGCAACAAGTCGGAGATCTGACTTCTGGGCGCTCCAGGGGTCAAGGCAGCCTTGTAAGTGATCTTCGCACGGTTTTTTGCCAGGGCATCACCCAATATAGATATCCCATTCCTGCCACAATCATCATCCACAAAAATGGCAATTACCTCTCGCCAACCATAAGACGTAACCAGATCAGCAATTGCATACATCTGGAAATAGTCATTCTGTGTAGTGCGGAGGAAATATGGGTACTGTAATGCTGAAAGGGAAGGATCTGTTGCTGCAAATGATAAAAGTGGAACATGAAGTTCGTTGACAACATGAGATATTATATGAGCTATTCCAGAAGATTGGGGGCCAATCACAGCAACAACACGGTTTTCCATCAGCTGCAAAGCTGCATCATGGGCAAGGAAACTTTCATCAAAATTCTCATCATTATGTCCTTACTTAATTACATAGGTGCGGATAGTCACGCCTAGCAGTTAGCTGGCATGAACATCTAAACAAAGTTCAAGCTAGAAATATCTCACCATTCCTAAATTTGGCTTTAATTACCAATGGACATTAACATCGAATTTGTTCTGCATTATAAATTACAACATTTCCATGGCTTTCAAAGTTCAGGGAAAAAAAAAAGATTTTTGCTGGTGTGGATAATAAATGCGATCAATACAGCCACAAATACAGAACTAGGCAGCATCTTTAGTGCTAGAGACACCATTATTCATGTTTTGTCAAAGGAAACTGTAACTGCAAAGCTAATAAGAGAAATGGAGATTGTACAGTAAACCATAGCGGGCAATGGAAACAGAGACTGCAATTAAAACAGGAGTGCAGGAATTTAAAAAATGAAAAAGAGGCAAAGAAATCCCAAATTCAAATACAAAAAGGAATAGTATCTTGAAAATGATTTTGAGGAAGAAATACCTTCGACAGTTCCAAGAAATCCACTGCAATTAGTGTTATGAGAAATAAGGTTCAATCTAGTCCCGGGAAGAACGGTTGGATCAGAATTGACATCGTCAACAGCAGCAGCAATAGCTGGCCCAGCTGCTCTCCCTATCACTGAATCGAAGGTAAACAAACTTCCTATATTTGCAACACTCGGTCTTGGAGAAGAAGAAGAAGAAACACTAGTTCCATTTCCATTTGCAGCTGCCTGACCAAAAACAACTTCCATGGGCACACAAATACCAGTAATCAACAGCAGCAGCAGCAGCAGCAGCAACACTCTTTTCATCATCAAAAATACTCTAGTAGCACAACCACCACCAGCAATATTCAAAGACACATCCATGGTAACTAACCAAGCTTGCAATCAAATTAAAAATAAATAAATGATTCTCCACGTCAAGCAACCATTTTGTTTCTTCAATGTAATAAGTACCTGCCAATGATGAAACACAAGCACAGACACATATTAATGAACATTGAAAGCCGAATTATGAATAGCAACAAAATATAATAAAGTAGAAAAACAAGCTGTGGAGCCCACATGCAAGGGAGGAACAACAAGAAGGAAGGATATGTTGCGGTGTAGTGGAATATTTTGGTATGGCTTTAAGCTTTAGCTTAGATCAGATTAGATGTTAGCATATATTAGTGATTACCTTGAAGCCCAGATACGGAAACTAGTTTGAACAGTTGAGTGCATCATAATTAAGCTTTGAGGATGTAATGAAAAAACAAGGATCAAGAGAGTGGACAAAAGCTCTAAACAGTCTTGCAAGCTCAAGTAAGGAATGATTCTCTCCTTTTATGTCTGCTTGTTTTATTATTCTCTGGTGTGTTTAAGCTTTTTGCAAAGGACCATGGCTAGCATTTACTACAATTTAATAATAATAATAATAATAATAATAAGAGTTAAAGCAACTCTAATATAATATCTTTGGGATTCCACTCCGAACATATATCAGTTAAAATTAATTATTTTTATATATTTTTAAATCATTAATATGTTAATGTAAAAAATAATTTTAAATAATAAAAAAATATTATTTTAATATATTTATATATAAAAAAACATTTTAAAAAATAATTATTACCATACTCTCAAACATTTCTGTAATCAAATTACGAACCAAACTTATTATTCTATATTTCTTTGTGGAGTTTGAAATCCATCATGGGATCCCTCAAGTTTTAAAAATCAGCTAAATCATCCTTTTTATTTCAACTTATTTTAGGATTTCTTTTCTCTTTTTTATCATAAAAGAGAGATTCAAACTTAAAGCTTCTTAAAGGAGAGAAGACACTGATACTAATTGAGTTACAACTCTCCCTTTTTTTAAATAAATAAATTAATATGATATGTTAACCCTTGTGTTTTGAATTTGTAGTCAATTATGTATGGTCAACCCTGGCGACTACAAACTGAACTGTTGTGCCTAAAATTAAATAGTAACAGTCGATTTAATCAATTTCCAAAACTTGAGATGTTAATATATGATCAGGATATTTATATAGTTATTAATTTTAAAATTTTTAAAATTAGTTGATATATTTGTAAATATTTTGAATATTTATATTAATTAAAAAAAACTTTTTAGAAAAAAAAAAACATCGAATGACCCTTCTTTGTTTTGAGAGTAAATTATAATATGGTCATTATATGATGTGGGTCCAACAGCTGTGCATGTGAAACATGTGGCCCTGTGGGCATCGTTTATTTATTTGCTGCGTATCTTAATTATAAATTATAATATTTGACTAATCAAGAAACCCTAAAAAATTGGAATTTTGGCCTTGTTGAAGCTACAAAAGCCATCCATGCTCGTAGAAGTTTGGAAGCATTTCCATTTATTGCGAAATAATCATGCCATTCACGTATACTTATTGTGTCTACTTGTAATGTATATGTAATAGTGAATGTACCCATGTCACGCTTTTGGTGGAATTCCAAGTTAATTTCAAATGCAAAAGGAGAATATGCATGTACTATATTATTATAGATGTGTTTTTTAATCTCATAAAATTTGTTAATTAAGGAAGGAAGGTTTAATACAATGAATTGAAAAAAAAATATTAATAGGTAAATAAAAAAATTATGAATGTTAATTAAACATTGGATGTTATTTTTTTAAAATAAAAAGTAAAATATAGATACAAATACAAACACTTTACCTCGACATCATTTTTATTTTATTTATTTATTTTGGAGCTATGATTATTAAATACATATGAATTTTAATTTTATAAATACAAAATACAGATATAACTGATCTATCTTAAATTTAACATAAAAAATCAAAAATAAATTACAATAATTTTTTTTGAGGTATTGCAAAATTATAGAAACCATCCAAAACTTTTATTTCTAATAAAAATAGTCAAACTAAACAACTTTAAAAATGAGAGAGAAAATTAATTAAGAATTAAACTAGAAAAATAAAACTAATGAAAAAAAAAAGAGTCAATGTTACTGGACCTAGAAGACTAAGCCCACCCACTTAACCTAAAAGGCAAAAGCCTATACGACCCGGTTCTCATTTTTTTTTTTGCAAAAACAAATAGGTAACATGTTGTCTTTTCAAATATTTTTTTAAATTAATCAAACAACATGTCATCTGTTTAGATCGACAGCATATCATTCACCATTATCTTTTTTAATCACCTTCAAGATCGAAAAATTAGAATTTGACTTTTTGTACTCACAAAAACAATTTTCAACTTGTTTTTATGAAAAACACCCCTAAGATATTTGAAACTTCCATAAACTCATTCCAACCCCAAAACATCATCTAATCACTATAAAAAATGAAAATATAATAAAAGAATAAAAAAGCTTTACGGACCCTAGTCATCCTTTTCTAGCATGTTCAAAGGGCAACACACCACCTTCATTGAACTCTTCTATCTAAAACGAACCAATTAACACACTACACCATTAAACAGTTTTACCGACGAATTCATTCTGTTGGTGTAAGACACACAACTCGTCAGTAATTCCCCTTTCCGTCGCTAATTCTGTCAGAAAAAAAAAACAAACACCAACAGTCTTATAGACGGGGGAAGCGCGCCAAATTTTTTTTTCTCACGAGAACTTTACTGACGAACGTGTTTCGTTTGTATTTCCAACGGTAAATCACCGACGGACTGGTTGTCAGTGATTGTGGTTTGGACGGTAAATATTTCAAAACTCTCTGTACAATATCGACAAATATATTCCATCGGTAATATCAACGGCAAACACCGACGAAATATATCAACAGTACACCAAAATCAGCCTTTTGTTTCCAAAATATGGCTTACCATACCCTTTCTCTTTCGTTTACCTTTTTCCAATAACTTTATCTTCCCTTTTTACAGCCAATGACTGAAATGTAAAAGAACAAAAATTAAAGTTTAAGATTGAAATATAAGAACTTAAACAACAAAGTTCAAATATGCAAAAATTTTAAAAAAGTAGAGGACTAAAGTGATTTTTCCATGTCTTTGGATAGTAAAGACGAAGAAAAGGCTTTATTTTTGTTTATTTTATTTTTGGTAATTATTCTAACTTTTTTTAACAATAACCTAAAATTCCATTTTGTAAAATTTTTCTTTCATGTAATATCAAAATATTCTTTAACATCTCGCGCACACGAAAGCATGCGAATAAAAAAAATGTCAAAATATAAAATCATGATAACATAACTTTTGAGGACGAGATTAAAAAAAAAACCTTTAATGATCAAAACAAAATGAACTAAGAACTTGAGGGTCCTATATTGAAAAATTGTCTAATAAACAAGGAAATGAGTGTTGATAAGAACAATGATTTCCTAGACTTTTTTAGTTTATTAAGTAATAATTACTCAAATAAGTATTTTGTTTTTTGGGTTACAACAAATAGGTTTTTTAATACTTAAAAGTTATTCAAATATCAAAGATAAGATTTGATAAGATGCATTCCTATATTTGAACAAATTATGTCTCTTTAAATCAAAATTAATTCCTTATGCAATTTCCCACATAACAAATACAAGTTATACAACATATGAAACAAGATGGACATAACTTGCTTGGATTAGCTTGATATGGAAGTAGCTTTTGTATTTGTTCAAATTAGATCAGATTGAAGAATTTATTCACTTATTAAGTAATCATTATCCATTTTAATTTGTTTTTCTATTTAAAAATGAATAAATATGTTATTTTTAAAAACCATATGAAATCACATAGTTAACGTATTGAAATAAATAAATATTTATTCATAAATCATATTAAGATAAAATACAATAATAAAAAAATGTTAAGTGATAACATATGAAAATCTCCACTCCTCCATTCACCTAACCTTGTAAAACATGACTAATTAACCAATAGTTATTTAAACCATACAAAAACTAAAACCAACTATGTTAAATGACATTGATAACCAATAAACCAGGTAAAATCAAGTATAGTTCAATCCTTCTATTTTAATGAAACTCATTAATTATCATCATGAGTTTAGAAACTATATATTCAATCTTGAAATTTTAAAATATGTTTATGCATTAATAAGATAGACAATCCATAATCTTTTTTTTTATCTTTCTAAAGCTCATGATTACACCTCTAAACACTATAAGAACTAAGGTATTCACTGTTATATATAAAAAAAAATTGTATAGTATCCTTCTTATATGTGGGGTAATACATATACATAAAATCCCAATAAATATTGTTTATTCAACAAGAATATGGGACTTGACACAAAAGATTACAATGTCTTGAAGAAATAGGTAAATATATTAATTTCTAAAGGCTACCTCTAACAATTTATATATAAAAAATAGATGGGGAACTAGTGTTCATCATTTATCTTTACCTAAACTCCTTTCATAAGACTATTACCTTTATACCTTATGATGGAGAGCAAGTATCATTTCCATATGAGTATGCTTTGGTAATAATCATTGTCCTTTCCAATCATAAAGTATAAATATGCTCATGATAATAGAAACGCGGTGAATATTCTCTTAAGTAATGTTGTATATGGAAATTAACCCCTTCAAGTTAATCCTTATTAAAACGCCTCTAATTGGAATAAAAGGGAAAATTTTTCTAAACAAATGTTTTATTGATAAACTAGTAAACATTGAAACTTATTTCAAAAGTCTCTCTGCAACAAATTTTTATCGTGATCAAAATGAACTTGGCTTATAACTTCATCAATGACCAACCTCTTTTTCATAGGATTAGAATGACAATCAATATCAAAGATCTAGTTATGAAATTTTATATTGAAAAAGGAGTTATCATAGTAAACAAAAAATCAATTAATCTTAAAAAAATACCTTTTCATTTGCCTCAAATAAAGCTATGTTTATTGAACAAACAAGGTTTTTTAAAAAGAGGGCAAAGATATGGACTAATGCCATGAAAAGATAACCAATCGACCTCTATGAAATATGTCTTCATTTACTTTAAAGATAAGAAAACTATGTTTATAAAACAAATAAGGCGTCCCAAAGAGATGAATTGAAGCCATAAAGGGAAAAACTAATTAGCCTTTAGGAAATGCGCCTCCACTTTTCTTAAAGGCAAGAAAACTATATTCATGGAACATATAAGGCCTCTAAAAAATAGACTAAAGATATTGACTAAGGCTGGAAAAGAGTAAGTCTATTTGAACATGATACTAGTGTAGTCATCAAGATTAGATTTGCATTAGACATCGAGTAGGAGAAAGCCATCACGAAGCTTTTTAAAATCCAAAGGGCTAATTTCACTTTTAATCCCTCAGATATTCTAAGTATAGACTAGGATGTGGCCTCCCATATATCAAACATCAATTTATCTCTCATTTTTACTAGAAAAAAAAAGAGTTTTAAGGTCAAAGATAAAAGGTCATAATTGAGGAGGTAGATAAGTTGCTAGAAGCAGCTTTCATTTAATAAGTAATGTACTCTGATTAGCTTGCCAATATGGTTATGGTGAAATAATGGTCTTGAAAGATTATCATGTCCTTTTTCAGTCATTAATCTGCACCCATTACATCTCCTCCTTTGATGCTATTATAGTATAAGAACAGTTGGCCTGAAAAACTAGTTTTGATGTGGATTTTTTGCTCTATATAGTAGTATGTTCAGTGCTGCAAAATGGTTATTATTTCATCCGGGCAAGAGTACAAGTGATAGGGTGTAAAGGGGGGGTGTTTTTTTTTTGTCTTATATAAAGGAGAAAGGAGGGAGTTTTAAACCTTGGAGAGAGAGAGAGAGAGAGAGAGAGAGAGAGAGAGAGAGAGAGAGAGAGAGAGAGAGAGAGAGAGAGAGAGAGAGAGAGAGAGAGAGAGAGAGAGAGAGAGAATAAAAAAAAAAATATA
>Ga0325402_1008085_pt1 | contig 10016 bp, 4 predicted proteins | sample PopdelMetagenome_22_FD_207212 | JGI IMG/M metagenome (GOLD analysis project Ga0325402, IMG submission 207212) | Populus deltoides microbial communities from Bellville, Georgia, United States - Xylem-PdKOR-R3 | ecosystem: Host-associated > Plants > Phyllosphere > Stem > Wood/Secondary xylem... | reverse complement strand
TTTCCCGGTGCGTAATTTGCCATCTCCGATCGTCTGTTACGTCTCTCTCTTGAGTATATCCAAGACCAAAATATCTGAATTCTTTTTTTGATCGATGTATAATTTAAGCTGTGAAGAATTAGAGGGTTGAGGAGGAGATTTAATATATAAGAGAGGAGGGGAGATACTTAGATTCAACTTTCTATATTATCTATATGTTAATTTACGATAATGTAAGCCTCGCTTGGAAGGAGAAGGGAAAACGCGCGCCAAGTTAAAACAAAACGTGGAGATGGGCGCGTTTAGCTAGGGAATAATGGACGGCTTGGATTACAGCCGCCTCTGATCAATGGTACAGTTGTTTGTTTGTTCAGCTTTGTCAACGCTCATCCATCTCACAAAAAGAAATTAGAAGTTTTATGATGGTAGGACCATCATGATCCGTATCGCACGTAGCCACCCAAGGTTGCTAATTTTTCTTCTTCTTTTTTTTTTCGTCCATTAGTCTCGCCCCCTTTTATCATGGAAATTTGATTGGTTAGGGCTATAGTTTTCACTTAGATTTGTGTCTCGCGATCTACTATGACTAGGGTAAAAAAAATTAATGTAAAAAAAATGCTAAAATAAAATAAATTTGAGATTCAAGTTATTAGTTTAATTGATAATTTAAATAATATAATTATAAAAATAAAATTATAAAAAATAAAAATATAGAAGAATCACAATGAGAAAAAGATTAAATAAAAAACTTGATATGAGCTGAAACAATTCAATAATGAGGACGAAATAGAAAACAAATTAAAAAATACAATAACAAAAAAAATCTTAGTTAAGTCGGGTTACTTTGTAAACTCTACGACCATAAATATAAAATTGAGAAAATCTCATAGAAATAAACACATAAAAAAAATTCAAATATTAATTTATAATAAATCAAATGAGAACATGATAATTCTATAAAAAAAAAAAGAAAAAAAAAGTTGAAGCTTTGTTTCTAGCAAATGAAATATTGAATGATGAAAATTAAAAAAAAATTAAAAAGATAAAAAAACAAAACTCAATCTGGTCCCTCCCAGGTCAAGATGCAAAATCTTTGATCCAATCTTGATATTAGGGTAACTATGTTCGAAAGCAAATTGAATAATATCATAAAGCTTAATTATCGAACAACTTAATGTTGAAGGATGAAAATAAAAAATAAAAAGTTAAGTTAAAGATTTCAGCAATGTTTGGTTCCATAGTGTTGAACAACTATAACTGAACCATCTAATCGTTAGCAACCATAATTTGTATTGAGGATATTTGACATCAAGAGCAATATTACTTTTGTTAATAAATTTAATTATTGACTTTTTGTCGAGCGCTAATGACACAACCATTGACCAAAGAAGATAAACAAAATCATTCAATTGAACAAAACATAGACACTAATTTGAATTGAAATCGGGAAGATTTAATGATGAAGAGACAATAGAACTTTCCATATCTTCCAAACTAGAGAAAGCCATCCAAACAAAGAATATTTGAGACAAATAAATATGAACCTGCTCTGATACCATGAAAAAGAAAAGAAATAACATAAAAAGATTTTCATTTTATTCATACCTTTTATGTTATAGTCTCTCTCTCTCTCTCTCTCTCTCTCTCTCTCTCTCTCTCTCTCTCTCTCTCCCTCCCTTTCTCACACGCGCGCGCGCGCGCGTGCCCACACACACACATTCACTCAGATTACATGTATCACAAAAGTAATTATAGTTGTCAATGATATTTCTTATAAGATAAAGCCTAAAAATATATAATTAACAACTCATAAAGGTAAGAATATATAAGAATAAAATCATATCAGATTGGTAACATATCATATTAGATTCATTAACCAATTTAACAATGGTCTAATTGAGCTAAAAGATCCTGATGATTGGCTAGTGATATGAAAGTAAGAAGCATACATGATGATGCCTTTGCAATAAATAAATACGTATAAACAAGAATGTATGACGAGAGTGTATGCATAGGATGAACAAAGCGCAAAAGCAAGTTTCTGTGTTTTATAAACTTAAATCATTTAGTTAAATAAAGCAAGATTGCAAGTAACTTACAAAATTGTTAAAAGATGAGATGGCAACATCTACATTGTCTTTTAAAGAAAGTGTTACAAACCTAAACTCATTGGATTTTAAGGTACCTAGAATTCATGAAACCTTTAGTTTTTTATGTGTATATGTTTTCTTAGAGAAAATTTTTTTAAGTGTAAATATTGCTACTATCTTAGCAAAATTTCCCACATAAATCTTATGCGGGCCTTCAACAGATTGAGATTCATCTACTTAGAGAGAAGACAAATCTAATGTTTGCAAAGGCTTTTTCATGACGTTTATTTTGATCTCAATGCCTCTAATTTCCTACAATGAAAAACAAACATAAAAAGTTATTCAATAATTATAAAGTCATTTATAGAGATAAATGACATTGATAATAACAAAATATCTTATTGCACTTATAACAAGACAAAGAATAAGTAACGCTTACAATGCCATTTAGTTTTTTAATCACAACATTTGCATCCTCAATAGTTTTCATCATGACAAATACGAGTCGACGACTCCTACCTGAGTACTTATCATACATAACTTATTAAGAAAACAAGAAGATAAGTTATCTAGAGAATAGGCATCCTAATACATTTTACTCTTATTAGGAGTACCAGAATTATGTTTGAAGCTTAAAAAAAGGATTGCAAATGATAGAAGAGATGCCCATAGTTTCAACTAAACTATAATGAAATACTAGATACTGGCATGCATAACCTGTAATGAAGTTATACTTATATACAAGCACAAAGGTGCAGACATGTGCCCATACACACATAATTGCATCCTCTCTTCTCACTTTCATTCCAACAAGTTAAATTTAGATTGCTTATTTTAAATTTTCCATTAAAGTTCTAGTATTACCATTTAGCTATTTCTAATCCATGGATACAACTGATAAAACGTCCAGTGGCATATAAAAAGGAAAAATTGACACGTCTTCATAAGGTGATAACATGTCATATTTATCCTTTTGACAATAATATTAGCAAGAAGAGGAATATAGTGGATTTACATGACAAGGCAATAAAAAGTTGCTTGACAGAAGAAAGTAGTGAGGGAATAATGGTTGCTTGATGTAGAAACACTGAAAAAATGATTAAAAGAGGGACTGATTGGTAATATAAAAATCAAAGTCGAAACTTATCCAAAATTGGTTATAGAAGTATTCAATATCAATGGTTATGTCACAAGATTTGGTGGATGATAGATTCATCCTTTGTGGAATGTATTCTGAGATAAGGCTTGATGACTTGTTAGGGGGGAACTAAAAAGAAAAAGGTAACTGCTTGTCCGGAAGTTGCTTTCTGTGAAGTGCTTTAAAGAAGGGATCTCCTGCCCATTTTATGATTTTGTACACAAATTAATGATCAGACATTACTTTGATACTCTTCTAGTTAGTTGGGATTTATCTCAACATATATTTTTGACCTGGAAAAAGGAATTTATAAAAGGATGTTTGCTGAAAAATATCACATCTTTTTTTTTATTTCTTGACATATAAATCAAGTTCAAACAACCTAATGGCTAATATAAAAAAATCACAGTTTGATTGAATCAACAACCTCAATAAAAAAAAAATAAAGCAAAATAATCAAACAACAGGCTATGACAATAATATAAACTGACAGGCTATGACAATAATATAAACTGAAGTTAATTACATTAATTCTAGAAAAAAATATCAAACATTCCTTTTTAATGCTTAGCTGAAATCCTTTCAAAGTTTTCCCAAAGAAAAAACAAACCACATCAAGTTTCAATCCTAAACAACAACAAAAAAAATTAAGAATTGTCTGATTTATTCGATAATAACTATAAACTTCCATAAAGGAATAAAATCAACATGTGTTCCATGCTAATATAGCTCCATATAGCTCCTTATCCATCCAACATCCATGCTTTAAAGCATAACAACACCAATCAAAACATTGTTGGTTCATGTTGATATCTCAGAATCCAATGTGTTCAAGGAACATGATATTTGGTGTTTGGATAATGGTTAATAAAATATTTATGTCATTAATTTCATTCTCCTTATCCTAGGAAGTATAAATGTAACAGTGAAAGTTTTAGTACCTGCAAAAAAGTCTATATCAAGGGGACTTAAAGGCCTTATGATTATAAAGTTAATAACTTTAAATGGAAAAGATAATAAATGAAAGAAAGAGCTTTAAATTCCAAGAACAAGAGTGTTTGTTCTTGTTTTTAGTGTTATTGATACTATAAGATATATAAGCTTTTAAAATAGGAAAATTTATTAACCTTTTACCTAAATGGTTCAGTATGTATTTATACTCCTTGAACCTTGTCATTTTGATGAAGTTAAGAGGGACTGAAGAGTTATTTCTGCTTGACAACATTAATGAATGATAAATATTCTTTACACATAATTAATAAAAGATAAATATCCCTTATAGATTATTAATAAGCATTAATAAGGTGGAAATATAGGAGGCCCCTAGGGAGACCTTTTATACATCTATTGACATAGGATGATGAATATTTATGGTACGAATAAGTCATGTCCTAAAAAAAGAAAGCCCATAGTCATGGATCTCTGAGATCTATTGGACCTAACATATAGCCAAACTCAGATGACATGGGTTTGATAGTCCCTCAGACCCACAGTACCTTGGGTTCAACTCACGATTGAACTCAAATACATTGGGTCTGACACTTTTCTAGACCTGTGATGTCTTGGGTTTACCTCAAGGTTAAACCCAAGTATATTGGATTTGTCAACATACTAGATTCATGGTGCCTTAGGTTCACCTAAAGGATAAACCTAAATATATTATGTCTGATAATTTGTCAGACCCATGTTACCCTGAGTTCACTTCAAAAGTATACCCAAGTCACACCTAATTTATAGTACCTTGGGTTCACCCCAAGGCTGAACCTAAATATATTAGGTTTAACAGCATGCCAGACCCACAATACCTTAAGCTTAGCTCAAGGGTGAATCCAAGTGTATTATTTCCGACAACTTGCCTAACCTACGACGTCTTAGGTTCAGCTCAAATGTGAACTCAAATGTATTGGATTTGACAACTTGCCAGATCTAAGTACATAGCTACCAAACCTATGTTATAATAGGTTAAAACCCTATATTAGGTTTAAGCTTTCTTAAAGCACAAAAATAATTTATCAGAAATACAAACTCATTAGTTCATAAATTACCTTACTTTTTTTCTCAGTAGCACCATGCTCTTCAACAATCTTTATAAGCTCTTTATAAGTTATAGTCCTTGGAATATTTTCGACATACAACCTCTTAGTAGCTTTCGAGGAAGGGTCTGCTACAAAAACTAGGTTTGTTTCTTTCACTGTTGTAAGGAGTTTTTTAGGGGCTTTAGGGTTTAGAATATTAGATAAATGTGTGAGTTTAAGGAAATGGTTAAAATTAGTTGCTAGTTTAAGGATTTGAAAGTGGGTTTTGACTAGTTTGTTGAAAGAGTTAGTTTTTAGATGTGGGTAATAGCGTAGTAAAATAAATATTGTTGCCATTTTTTATTAGATATTTTTCTTTTCGAATAGAAGGGAATGAGAGGGTTTTGTAGTAGAGAGTAGAACTAACGAATAACATATCTTGTTAGTTAGGTGTCAGTTTACCAACTTGCCCTTGAAAGATTGGATTTTAATTTGGTACATGTTACATTTTTTTATTTGTTAATTTCAAAGTTAATTTCTTTTATATTTCTTTTTAATTTGAAAAAATTCACATCAGTTTAATACTTGGCTTTTTAAAATTAAATGAAGACTATGATATGATATTGCAACTTATGTTATTTAGTGGCTATGGTTATGAAAATGATATTTTATTTTTATTTTTTTATTAATTTTTTATTACAAGAATAATAAATCCATTAGTGAACAAGTAAAATGAGCCTGACATATAATAATAGCATTTGTTTATTGTTTTTAGACATGAAAGATGAAAACAATTGAGATTTATGTTTATTTAGATGAAGATACATTTAGAGATATAAAATAGATATATTCATATGATAATTTATTGAATGAATTTATATATTTTTAAAATAAAAAATACTGGAAAACATGTCTCATCTATCATCACTATCTATGATTCTTATATCTCAAAACAATAACTAAACATTATCAATTGATAAATATAATAACACTATTTAATATTAGGAAGATATATTTGTTTTTCTAACTTTTAAAATTTAAATAATAAAATTAGTATCTATCAAATTTATGTTGAAATTTGTATTTAAAATTATTTAAAAATAAAATTTAATATTAATTGATTCACAAACTAATTTAAAAATAACCCTTACTATCAAATAAATAAAAAACTAATAACACAATCCTAGATTCATGATTAAACTTTTTTAAAGGAAATTTTATAATAAAAAATAAAAAAAATTCACTTGACAGAAGAATTATAAAATTTAAAATTATAAAATTTTTTTAAAATATATTTATAAAAATAATTTTAATTACAGTCTTAAAAATATATATTTGATTAAAGTTGTTGTAAGATGGATTTTTTTCATGCAAAATAAATAAATAAAAAGTTTTTATAAATAAAAAACATATTATTATAGCTTTTATAAAATTAATATTTGAAACATAATTATATATATAAGATCAAACACAAAAATAATAACCTATTTGACGAACCAAATAACTTTTTCTATAATTAAAAAATATATTTTATCCAAATAATTTCAAGACCAAACATCAGTAACAACACAGGCCCACCCAAGGGTAGAAATAAACCACACACAACCCGAATCCAAGCCCAAAACCCAATTATCGGAATTAGGGTTCCTAGGGTTTTTTTTCTCACTGACACTCCCATTTCTCTTCCTATATAAAACGTCGCATATATAATTGCTCTAAATCCTCTCCACCAGGGTCTGTTGTGGCCATTTTTCACAGACAGAGACCTCAATCGGAATCAATGGCTCCCAGGAAGACACCACAGGTAACCAGAAACCCAGATCTAGTCCGAGGAATCGGCAAGTACTCGAGGTCGCAGATGTACCACAAGAGAGGTTTGTGGGCTATCAAGGCCAAAAACGGCGGTGTTTTCCCTAAACATGCCCCTAAAGTTAAAGCCCCTGCCTCTGCCGAGAAACCACCTAAGTTTTACCCAGCTGATGATGTCAAGAAGCCATTGCCTAACAAGCGCAAGCCGAAGCCCACCAAGCTCAGGTATCCACTTTTATCTATGTCGCTTTCTTTATGAATTCATTCTTTTGAGTTCTTAAATCTTTTAATCGATTTTGTAATTTTTCTTTTTGAGTATGCTTCTGTATTAGAATGGGGTTTTGGTTGTGTTTTCTATTGAATATTTCATTTTGAATTACAAGAGATTTATCGTGTGAGAAAGGCTGTTGATTTACAGATAGTTTTGGCTGCTAAATTCTTAGCAATGTGATTTAAGTAATGTTGTAATCTGTTATTTTATTTGCTTTTTCTATGGTGTTGTAGGGATAGTATTACTCCTGGGACTGTGTTGATCATTCTTGCTGGAAGGTTCAAGGGCAAGAGAGTTGTGTTTCTCAAGCAACTGACTTCTGGGTTGCTTCTTGTCACTGGTTAGCTTGATTTTTTTATTCCCTTTCATCATTTTTATGTTTTTTCTTGTATGACAATGACATCTACCTGCTTAATTTATACTGACTGTCGTGCCGGTGCTTTAGTGGGCTTGTGCATTACTGTTTTTGTTGGGCGAAAGAAATTATTTTATTCATCATCTTAAAGCTAGTGACCTGAAATTTGGATCTGTGATTATGCTCGCATCAGTGCTTGGTTATTTACTTGGTTGATGTTCTATGCTGTTTTGAAATGGAAATTTAGTGATATGACTTGGCTTGGATGGTTTTGGATTTGTAAAATTTTGCGATGTAATTTGTTTTGTAAGGTCTTGGACTTAGTATGCTGTTGTAACGTGGATGATTTTTTCTGTGGTTTTCCTGCTTAAAATTATGGTATTTGTTTCCTAATTGCTGCAGGACCATTTAAGATCAACGGTGTTCCTCTTAGGAGAGTCAACCAATCTTATTTGATTGCAACTTCCACCAAGGTTGACATCTCTGGGGTTAATGTGGAGAAGTTCGATGACAAATATTTTGCCAAGAAGGCTGAGAAGAAGAAGAAGAAAGGAGAGGGCAACTTCTTTGAGGGAGAGAAAGAGGTGGGTTTTGCAAGTGGTCATTAGTTAGATTTGGTTATGTTCTATTGTATTTTCTCATCTTGTCCATTCAGAAATTTATTATAATTTCATCCCATGTTGCAGGGTGAGAATGCACTCCCACAAGAAAAGAAGGATGACCAGAAGTTAGTGGATGCGCAAGTCATTAAATCAATTGAGAGTGTTCCAGAATTGAAAGCATACTTGGGCGCAAGGTTTTCTCTCAAGGATGGAATGAAGCCTCACGAGCTTGTGTTTTGAAAGAAAAATTTAGGATCGTTTCTCTTGAGCTACTTTTTAATTGTATTTTGTTTGAACTTTATCTTAGCAGATGCACTCTTCTAGTGTTTTTGGCAATAGACAGCTACATGAACCTCGTATAAGGCAGCAATTGATTTTTGTTTCCCATTTTTCATTTCTTGGTGCAAGATTTTTCATGTTATTTGTTCATTAGAATTGTTAGTTGTGTAGCTTTTGCTGTTATTTGAGTGAATCTAAAACATCCCTTTTCCCTCGGGTTGTTAACATTTTTTGCTTCGGCTCAGCTCAGCTCAAGCTGAATGAAATAGTTGGGTACCTGGCACGGCTGCGCTTTTATCAATGAATTGTCCAACGAAAGTGGATCAGAACTGAAAACTTCCCATGCATAAGACTAGAGAAACAGCTCTAGTGGGCTGTGCATGTTTATCCATGATGTCAACGGTGGCTATTCAGGCAACCTGTAGCTGCCTGTTGATGACATTTTTTTCTCGATTGAATGCTGTGAAGTTTCTTAGTTTGGAGTTGGATATTGGCATTTGATTTAAAGCTCAATTTCGCACTTCAATGTGATACTGTTTGGTTTCTAGAGGAACAATCTTTTCATAAATTAAAAAAATGAAGAAGAACGATCTCCTGCCATTTGCCTTTACGCTGCTGGCTAGTTCTCTCTGTTTCTCCGCAGTCCCTTGTACCTTGCTAGGTGAACTCTTTCTTGGTTTTTCATAGCTTCTCGCTCAAAATCACAATGCAAATTGGAAAGGGAAGCCAATCAATTCCACTAGCTTTCTCGCAATGATAGCATGGCGAGTGGAAATGGGAACAGGAGAGCAGAATTTCTGTTTGAGGGTATATAAATCAATCATAAAGATGCAGTTGGTACTGGGTATACTATAACTCGAAGAAATAAAATTTTGCACTTGAGGGCCTAGCTGCTGTGGTCAATCGTGTGACTTGTTCCGCTCCCGTCCCGGGTTCGACCCTCTATGTGCACGCCTGTCACCCCCGCGGTGCCTTACCTGCTCCTGGGCTTGCAGGATGTCCAGTGGGCCATGGGGAATAGTCGTGGTGCGCGTAAGCTGGCCCGGACACCCCATGTAAATCAAAAAAAAAAAAATTTATTTTATTTTATTTCTTCGAAAATCTTTCATGGGTATTTTTAAAAAAAAATCAGTTTTAATATTAAATTTATTATATTTAGAATCCTAATTTTGAGATTTTTAAGATTAAATTCCATTTAAAATTTAATTTTTAACACTTAAAATAATTACAAATATAAAATTTCATTAAAATCTCAAATTTGAATTGTATTACTGTAAACAAAACACCTATTATATAACTCGAACAAGAAGCGATTAGGGTAACGGAAAATAAGGAATTTGTTAAATTAGACCCAAGCTCTACTTGCAGTATTACAGCAAGCTGTCCGTTCGAGCTGGCAATCTCTTGAAGAAATTGCTGGGCACAGAAGGTAGCTTGCTTCTAAACCTAGGATGCCGCAAATAATACAAACCAGCAAC
>Ga0325402_1008083_pt1 | contig 10017 bp, 2 predicted proteins | sample PopdelMetagenome_22_FD_207212 | JGI IMG/M metagenome (GOLD analysis project Ga0325402, IMG submission 207212) | Populus deltoides microbial communities from Bellville, Georgia, United States - Xylem-PdKOR-R3 | ecosystem: Host-associated > Plants > Phyllosphere > Stem > Wood/Secondary xylem... | reverse complement strand
AAAGTACTGACATAATGGAGTTATTCATCAGTGATTAGATCGACATTTGCACTACTTTTTTTGGTTAGTTGTTATAATTCCTTAGCTAACCTAAACATACAACAATAACAATAACAACACCAAGAATTTTTAAGACAATAATTGCTCACATTAAACCCAATACCACAATAACAACAAAAAAAAACTTGTGGAATTATTGAGACAATGAACACATCTCTAAAAAAACATAAAACATATTCCAAAAAATATAAATGTAATGCATTATGAAGCACCAACAAATATCTTACAAATTTTCAATTTTATTATATAATAAATCATCGCATATAAATTAATTCAACACTCTTTAATCATAATCTTTCTATTCAAGAAAAAAATGTATTATATATGCAAGGAAAGCTTAAAGTAAATAAACTTAAAACATTGATAAAGCATTTTTAACAATGTTAATAATGAGGCAAAAGTGTTTCTCGCATTCACCAGGGCTTGTTCTGAAGGGATAGATCTTATCGATGCTTCAAGAGTGGTTTTGCTTCTTGCTGTGCTGAACCCATCAATGGAAAGGCAAGTCACCAATCGTGCCTGCAAGCTAGGGCATTAAAAAGTTATCTACATTTACCATCTCATTATATATGGAAGAGGAAAAGTATTTCTGCCAAGTTGAGAAAGACTGATTGTTAGAACTGGTATTTGATTGCACAAATAAAAGAGATAGTCAATTAGAAGGTTATATTTGATATCATAGATGATAAAAAATATAAAATTATGTAAGAGATGGTTCAACATGTCAACCTCAAACTCATGTTTAACAAGATCGTATATAAACTAAAAAATAGTAATGTAGTCAAATCTTTTGGCTTGGATTTGTAGTAAGCCCTACCAATTTTTTACTACAATATCCTCATCCTTTGAAGCTGAAAGGTGCACAATAATATGTTTTATACTACCAAGATTTTGAGTGTGCATCATTTTAGAACATATCAATGATTCAATGTTTGTCATGATATTATATTTAGAGAATTTTTTTTTTTTATTGAAGAGGAACCTTAGGAATTTCTATTTTAGTTGATAGTCCTCACAACTTTTACATTTGAATGACAAGCCTTTAACTACTTGCAGATTTGATATTGACTTTCTTGTTATTAATGATATACTTTTTAACTACTTGCAGATTTGATGTTGACTTTCTTGGTATTAATAATACACTTTACACTCTTTGAAAAAAAATATTGTTAGATTTATTTTGACATTTTTTCATTTATTTTGAGCATAGGCTCTTTCAGATTATTTTTTTCTTACTTCTTGAGTAGCAAGAATATCTCAAACATAGTTATTAAACCTACCCGAGTTCGATCTAAGGCAATTCTTGAGCCACTGGTTGGCGGGTTGGCTCAAATTAACTAATTTTTTCAATTCAAACTTATTCAATTTAAATTAATACACTTTAATTATTATCAATTTCACAAAAATAGATTTTCCTAAAACTCTCAACTTAACAAAAAAAAATAATAAAATATAATCAATAACGATTCAATTACTCATTATTTTTTTAATTATAATACTCATAAGTTATATAATTAAACTTAATTTCATAAAATGATAAATAAAACCAATTTCTTACCAAGCACAAACCCTTGCAATTTAAACTAAGCTAATTATTCTAAACATTTAATAACTCAGGACTTAAAAGCATTACAAGTAACAAACCTCGATTCCATCATAGTCTAATAAAAAACAAATTGGATAGCAGAATTGACCTTCTTCAAAAATAAAATCTTACATGGAGGACACAATGATCCGAGTCACGTCTCGGGTTGAGCTTGGCATCTATGCCACCACCATTTTTATTTGACGGCATCTCATACAGTTTCCAAATCAAGACCTTGAGCCCTCCTCTTGTTTTTCTTGTCTGAGTAAGAAAGAAGAACCGGTCCTTTCCTTGATTCAAGCCTCGAGCAATTTAGTATTTACACATACCCAAGTGACTGACCTGTCCAAAAGCCTTGGATGCCATCGTCTTCAACAGTCCTCGAGACCCCCAAAAGGGTGAAGGAATTTTGCAATGGGGCTGCCTCTCAGCAACTTTATTTCATTGACAAAGAATCCAAAAGCTTGCATTGTGCCCAAGAGTCCAAAAGTACTTTATTGCCCAAATCGGAGCCCAAGAGTGTTGGATAGCTTGCATTGTGCCCAGAGTCCTATTGGGCCATTAAAGAAATCTTTTTATTGAGCATTTGGCTCTGGGAGCAGCAACTGAAGAAATCAAATTAAAGTGCTGCCACCGTCCACCGGTGGCGTGAGCGAACGAGGAGAGTGGTGGCTCGAGCGATCGAAGGGCAGGTGAGGAATCCCGTGAGAGATGGAACGGGCATCCTTTACACGTTTGACTTTCGTGCCATCCCCGTTTTGCTGACATGTGCAAGGCATAAATTTGAAAACATAGAGATTAAATAATACTTTTTAAAAAAAAACAAAATAGAGACTAAACTATAATTTACTCTTTGCAAATTGCAACCCCTTTTTGAAAGGGAAAAAAAATCAAGTTGATAATTAAATATGGTTATGCCTGTAGAGCAGTCTCGAGCATGAACCCTTTTCTAAAGTGAGAAATAATGTTAAAAGAAAAACAGAGAGATAGGTCAATAAATTTTGCTGCGAACTTATTATATGGCAATGCAAATAATTGATCTGTAATAGCTAACCTATCTCAGTAGTTGGCAAATAGCTATGCCTTGGGGGGGGGCGGGGTGGGGGGTGGCGGGCGCGGGGCTGGCTCATGGAAAACGATATGTTTTCAAAATTGTATGAGAATAGCCCAAGAATGTATAGTTTATTATAAAAAAAAATCATGCAAATGCAATTGCAAATAATTGATCCGTAATAGCTAACCTATCTCTAATTATACGAGAATACATGTAAATGATATTTTTTTTATTTTTTTAAATTATTTTTATTATCAGTACATTAAAACGATCCAAAATATATAAACCATATTTAATTTTAATAAAAAAAATTTAAATTTTTAAAAACGCAATTGCAACCACGTTCCCGAACATGCTCTTAATTCCAGAACAAGACAACTTTAAAGAAAATATTGCATTACAAAGGATTCAAAGGAAAGCGGTTGCAAAACTGAATAATCTTCACCATATTTTTAAAATCTAGTCTGATTTAATAGATTAATCTAAAACTAAAAATGGGTTAAATTAATAAAATAACCAATTAAAAATTTAGCCCGATAAAACCTGATTGACATAACAGATCAACAGAGAAAACACAGCTATTTTTTTTTAATGTGTGTGTATAAAAGTAATCTCATCCGCAGTACAAATTGTTTGGCTCCTGTACTACAAAAAGATAGGAGGAATTTAAGTTCAAGGCAAGCTTTTTACTTGCTTGGTTCTCTTCATTTCAGATCTGCAAATCAAGGTAAGATTAAGTTGCTGTTATCTCTTTAATCTTGTGTTCTTCATCTGGGAAAGGCTCCATCTCTCACCTCCTCTTCTGTTACTGTCAGATAGAAGATTAAAATTCTGGTTTGAGAATGAAAACGATGTGGAATAAGTGAGGAAATTGTGAGGTTTTCTTTACTGTTGCAAAACCAGGAATTAAGACAGTGCAATTTTACTTTTTTAAAAAATAATTTTAAAGTATAAAAATAAACAAGTGTTGGGTAAGAGGTTAAAAAATAAAATTAACCAGTGAAAAAATAATTGATTAAATTATTGATGATGACAGGGGACAGAGAAATAAATATTATTGCAGTAAATTACGCCCCCCGGGGGATTTCTTCAAACGTATTCTTTAGTTGCGAGATTAAGTTAATAGTTGATGATTGAAATTGGCTATAATATTTTCTCAAATAAATTAACTAGGTACGTGGATGATACAAGTTAAATATTTTTATTTTTTTATTAAAAAAATTTGTGTATGCTTATTTTTTCAATATATTTCTATAATTTAAAAAATCTAAGTTGAAATAAAAATTTATATATATATATATATATATATATATATATATATATATTTAATTCAATAAATCAAGGACTATGTGTGAGAATAAATAAATAAAAATTCATTAGTGATAACTAAAAATAAAATTTTAAAAATTGAGAGACATGTGTAGATCAAGATATTTAATCTTAAAAGATAGGGCATTTACCTGGTTCTGTTTGCTAAATTTTTTTATTAAAATAATTTTTTTATTTAAGCAAACGATAATAAAAATAGAAACATAAATTAAATTGATCGAATAAAATAAATGGAGAAAATAATGCAAGGCTGCACATGTTAGAAATATTATCTGAAAATATTTTTTATTTTAAAAAATAAAGTCCATCCATACAAAAGATTAAAGAAACTATAGATAAATCAGAAAAACTCTTCAAATTTAAATGCATAACGAAAAAATAACCATTGTATAAAAATGGCTCTCCAAACAAAATAAAAGAAAAAAGAGGTACTAATATAAATATAAATTAGAGAAAAAAACCATTATTATTTTAAAAAGAGGCAAAGGCTAGGCGCTCCTAGCCCAGCCCCCAAGCTTATTTTTTCAGGGCCCGCTTGAGCCTTTAATTTTTTTACATGCAGTCGTTTGCCTTAATTTTTTTAAAAAAAAACACTAGCAACGCGTCTTCTAATTTGTCTAGAGTTTGATCATTGTGGTGGCTAAAAAATCAAGGCTTAAATTTTTTTTATTCAAAATCTCTGTTTTTCAACTCATTTTTAACCCAAAACACTTATATACACAGTAGAAACCATGATAAATCTATTTATAGTTTCAAAAAATGCCCCAAAAACTTAAATCAACCCGATTTGAGCTTTGTTTTTTCACGAACTTTAGAAGTAAAAAAAAAACCCTAACATGAACTATCCCATTAAATGGAATAATTTGACAAAAATATCATCTATTTTGGCTGTTTGAATCGATGTCAACAACACTTTTCTCTCTCTACCTCTAAAATTCTATGACCTCTCTCTCTCCTCTCTAAACTAGGAACTAAAAAATAACAAAAATAAAATTTGATATCAAAATCAAATTGAAAAAATATTAAGATATTGAAATTGTATAATTTACATAATTTTTAAAATTTAAGGATCAATGTGCATCTTTTGTGAAATTTATGGCGTGTTACTTCTTCTTCTTTCAATTTTATTTTTTTATAAGAATTTAAAATTAATTAATTTTTAATCAGAACTAAATCATAAAAAAATGAAGAATCGAATTAAAAATATATATAAAAAATTTTGCACACTCTATTTATAATAATACATAAGAGGATAAACAGTGAAGTCTTTAAAAAACACACTCCTTTTAAATAATAATTAATTATAACCAATTATGTAGCGACTGGCAAATTAAAAGAGGACACACTACACAGTAAAATCAGGACATATCCTGTATAAAAAAAAAAGAATAAGATATCTTTTCATTTTATTTTATTTTATTTTTTGTTATCATGAGGTGATATCATATCACTCATTCAATCAAGCTGAAAGAGTGAAATGACCTAGGTGTGATGGCATTAGCACAGGAGAAGGTGCCAGATGGCAACATTTGACAGAAGGGGTGATCTAGCCAAAGCAGAACAACTATTTCCACGCACCACTTTTATTCAAAATATTTCAATTAATTCAATAATTTTACCCTCTACGAGCCTCCTCCCGCAGTGACCCAGCAAAGTTCTTACCAAATTTAACTCTACTTCAGAATTTTCTTGGATGCCTTGCTCATTGTTTTATTACAGAAGTTTGTTCTTCCCAGAAATCAACTAGTTTCCTCTTCGACATGCTGTCAGCAGGACCACAGTTGAAGGAAAGATATGTACACACATGTAAAGAATCTTTTACCATCTGGTTAAAACCTGGTGATCCAGTTAAAATCTAAAATTCCCGACTTGAACCAGATTTAAAAACACTTGTTTTTATTTTCCGCAAAAGGGATTTTCAGTGGCAGATGGATGATGGAATCATAAATAAGTTGGTGGAATTCTTTGCTTTAACAGGACTGTGACATTTCAGCTCCTTGTTCTCTTTTAAATTTTAACATATAAAAGAGTGTTTGTATTCGTTGTTCAACTTGTTTTTTTTATTTAAAAAGATATTAAATTATTTTTTTGTAAATTTGATATGTTGATTTCAAAATTAAAAAAAATATATTTTAATATATTTTTAAAAACGCACACACCAATAATTTATTTTCTTGTGGTGTTAATCTTTGATTAGACTCCATGAAATGAGAATTAAAGTAAAGAAATTGTAAAACTAGTTTTCTTAATTTTTCTCGCAGCAAAGATTACAGTGAATTACAAAGTACATGACGTGTCGGTCTTAGTTTTTCCTTACACGAATTTCTAAATTAGATTGGATTTTCTTGACAAAAAATGATTTATGCACGAATCATTATCAGTAATTACATATACTTTCCATTAAGATATTTACTGTAATTTTAACAATCATTATCAGTTTTTATTTGCATCATCCATTCTCTTTTGCACTTTCCATTATATATTAATATTTTTATTTCAACATTAATTAATTATTCTTTAATATGTTAATGCATTTGAAAAGAAAAAACAAAAAAAAGTTTGAAGATGTAAATCACAACACTCTTATTACTCTTATTATTGTTTCAAATTACAAAGAGTTCATGGACCGAATTCAATTTATATCAATGTTTTTTTTCCAAATATTTTAAATTCAATTATCTAATAGGTGTTCTAGTGATAAGAAATTAAGACTAAGATGTTTGCTCCCCTGTAGTCTTAAATTCGAACCCTATAGTTGCTAATATGATGGTCACTGGAGGCTTACATGGTCGTTAACTTTAGGGTCCGTGAGATTAGTTGAGGTGCGCGCAAGCTGACCCGAACACTCTCACACACAGATATATATATATATATATATATATATATATATATATATATAATTACACATATTTTAAAACAGAGCATTCCACAAATTAACTCTGTATTTTTTAAAACCATTGTTGGCTGAGATGCTAAATAAATACATGCGTAATATAATGTAGCATACCATTTTTTGTATGACTGACTAATTTAAATTGCACTAAAGCTAATTTTGCATCCAAAATGATTGAATTTGGATGCATCAAAACAACTATATTATATTAAAAAGAAATCAAATCAAATTTTAATTAGACAATAAATTGACCTATCATCATATCAGCTTAATTCCCGCTCAAACTAACTGTGAATCTGGCCTCATCTGATCAGAAACTGCAGTCAAGCAGGATATGTTCTAGATATCTGTTGACTTTTTTGTATTCATGGAAAGATATCGTGCAGAAAAATTCCATTGCAGACGCGTGAAGGTGCGTGGACTACATTTCCTACGAGGGTGAGTGGGATTGTTCAAGCCTTCTATCTTTGACGGAGAAAAACATACAAAAAGAGCCAATAAAAAAAAATAAGAATGCTCTTTCCACCTGGCCACTTAAAAGGGAATCCAAGGACTGCCGTCCTTCGCAAGTCCTCAAAATCTCGGATTTTAATCGTATCGCGATATATTCAAGTGTGGAAAGTGACGTGGAGAAAACTCATTCTTGTGGATGTTCTTTTTGTTCATTGTGTTTTTAAATTCTAAATTAAATTAATTATGTTTTTTTATATTAATTGCGTTTTTAATCTTGATGTTTTTATAAAATTAAATATAAATTAAATATAAGTAAAGATCTAACACTTATCCTATTATATAAAAACATGCTAGGCCATTTCTCTGTAATTATAATTTAAAATTTGTTATTTTTATAAAATTTTGTTGAGTTTTCTCCTTGAAATTAATTTAAAGCATGCGAGGAGATAACCTAATAATAAATTTTATGATATTTAAACCTATTAATTACTTCTTCGGCATAACATAAAATAAAAAGAAAATAAAACTCATAACTCACCAAATATTTTCACTCAAGATTTTTAATTTCTTTTTAATTTATATCTATTTTTTAAAAAATATATATAAGAAATAACTAATAGGATAACACTAGTTATTTTTTAATCACTGTAAAAAAATTTTCTTAAATAGTTTTTTTTTTTTGCTGCTGAAAACTTTTCAACTAATTAATTTTTTTTAAAAAAAATAAATTTTTGGCAAGCATAATTTCAACAATTTCTTGATAGAACCAAATATTGCTACAATTCTATTTTTTACCATTATGGTGAAAGAGTTTTTAAAATCTTTAGTCTTTCGGTTTTCATTTTTATACTATTGTGTTCATTCAATTAAATAATAATTTCTCCTAAAAGATGAATGGTTATTAAATAATAATTAATCCATATACTCAATTTAAGTGAATATAATAATATTACATAGTAGATTCTTGAAATACCGAATATTTCTTCAAATACTTGAAAAAAAACATATACTATATCACACTTGCTTTTAGGTATTGTTATTTTCTATGGTAGGAGAGCTTATCTCTCAAGCTATCATTAATAAAAATAAATTTTAATAGAGAAAAAAAATATTAAGAACATCTTATGTTTTGTATTTGGAGCATTTTAATATATTTCATTAAAAATTACACTTTACATATTTACCTAACAATAACTTAAATCTTTGATAAAAATATAAAAATATTTATATATATTAATGACTCGGATCCAAGAAACAAAATTATTTTTTTCTCACCCTTCAACCCAACTCTTCTTCTCTACAACATTCATTGTATCATAGTTTTTAGATTCGGTCTGGTCCAAGACCCGGTTCCGGGTTTTGATCAGGTTATCAGGTTGTTCGGGTCAATTTTTTTAAATTAAAATAATGTTATTTTAGTAAAAAAAATCAACGAGTTGCAACCGGGTCTTGCTGGGTCAACTGAGTCGCCAGGTCACACTGGATTTTTTCTTTTCCTGTTTTTTTTAACCCGATCCAGTTCTAGCCTCCAGTCAGTTGAGTCCCAAATCAACCCGCCGGTCTAGATTTTAAAACTATGCATCATATAGACAATATTAATAACTATTTAGTCTAACACATAACATAGTTATCTTCATTAAAAACCAATATAAATGATTTTTTTTATTCCAAATAAAAAAATCCATATTCATAAACCAAAAAGTCCCTGAAAATTGATATTTGAAAATCAAAAACCCTAGAAATGGTAGAAGTCCAGCATCTGTAATTCTGTAAAGCCATTTAGGTCAACATGTTGAAGTAGAGGGCACATCTTCCCTACCATAGCCAAGATGGCACTACCATAAACTGGGCATGACTTTTTGATTTTGTGTATTTGAATTTTCTATAATTTAATAAATAAATTTAATAATATATATATATATATATACAGTAAGGATATAGAATATAATTTTTCAAAATATAAAAAATGTAAAAAAAACAAAAATATTTTAAGTAATTTTCCCAACAATAAATGCATCTATTTCAATTCTCATGCTAATCCAAGATATTAAATATTTTTTCAATAATAAAAATATTCTTGATGTGAATAATTAAGTTTGTTTTCTCAATAATTTTTACCCTAAAATTTAAATATAAAAAAGAGCAAAACCTTTATGACAATCTATTAGGGGGTATAGTAGCAATTAAGAAATGAGATAAAACATGTGTTTGGTAATAATGATTATTTTTTAAAATATTTTTTATTTAAAAATATATTAAAATAATATTTTTTATTTTTCAAAAAGTATATATATATCATTTCTCAAATAACTTATACTTTCCCCACTATATTCCACATATAATTATTTTTTAAATATTTATTTTATAAAAGCTAAAATTGAAAACTTATTTTTTGTTTATTTCATATAAAAAATATTATCTTAATATATTTTTAAATAAATATTATTTGAAAAAACAATCACTTTTAACACTTCCAGGCACGGTATCGTCGAACCCTACATCCCTCGCCCACACGCCCCAACCCTACCTTTACCTTCTTCTCAACAGCGATTCCATTCCTTTACAAATACCCCACCCCTCGCCCTCTTCTCTCCCTTTCTCAAAATATTTAACCAAAAGCAACCCCCCCTTCTTTCCTTTTCC
>Ga0325402_1008082_pt1 | contig 10017 bp, 2 predicted proteins | sample PopdelMetagenome_22_FD_207212 | JGI IMG/M metagenome (GOLD analysis project Ga0325402, IMG submission 207212) | Populus deltoides microbial communities from Bellville, Georgia, United States - Xylem-PdKOR-R3 | ecosystem: Host-associated > Plants > Phyllosphere > Stem > Wood/Secondary xylem... | reverse complement strand
AAGACCGAATCACAACATATTATATATACAAATTAAAAAACAAGAGTTAAATTGAAAAAAAAACTTTTCAAAAAGGAAAAATGATCAAAATACCAAAATCAAAATTAAAAGGACTGAATTTGAAATAATAATAACAATGAGATCCATGGTGCTTTTTGGGGGACAAGATAAAAAAAAGATCACTAGCAATAAACTAACTATATTTTAACTACACATGTCACATATTATAAAAAAGAAGACCATGAGGCATAAAATGATACAGCAGAGGGATAATTTTGACCACTAGGAGCCGTTGCATGCATCGTCCAAATTACACAATAGCTCCCACGTGATAGCTCGTATTGTGCACGTGGCAATAATTTTTTTAAAATAAAAAGTATTATTTAAATGTTAAATTACATTACTATCCTCAACCAAATCAACAATTAATGTAACAAACTGAAGGAGAAGGTAAATGATGAAGAGAGCTTTTACACGAAGGATTTGAGAAGCTTATTTGCATTCAGCTCACTTAATAATAGTCATGTACAATATTGCTTATATACAATTAATCTTAACAAACTATTTTGTCTCTTATGATGGAGGGCCCTTAACTAATTAATCTAAACAGAATTCATTTGGTTGCAGCACATTTGTGCTACTGGTGTGGTGCTGACAGTCTGTTTAATTGTTGCTTGATTTACGCTGCATGGCACACTGCATGGCATGCTGTTGATGATGTTTGTTGCTGCTGTTACTCTGCTGGTGTGATGCTGGCCATGCTTTTTATTTGTTACGTTGATGGACGCTGCAGGGCACTCTTCTGATGTGGTCTCTAATATCCCCCCACAAGATGGAGAATAGATATTAACTATTCCCATGTTGGACAGATGCTGGTGTAGAATAGAAGAAGGAAGAGCTTTTGTAAAAATGTCTGCGAGCTGTCTATGAGAAGCAACATGAGCAGTGGTGATGAGGCCGGCTTGTATCTTGTCACGAATGAGATGGCAGTCCAGTTCAATATGCTTTGTTCATTCGTGAAAGACTGAATTAGCAGCAATGTGAAGAGCAGCTTGATTATCACAGTAAAGTTGAGCAGTTTGAGGATGAGAAAGACAGAGGTCCTGAAGGAGATATCGCAGCCAAGTTAATTCTGAGCAAGTGGAAGCCATAAAGCGGTATTCGGCCTCAGCTGATGAGCGGGAAACAACAGATTGTTTCTTGGATTTCCAAGAAATGAGAGAGTTTCCAAGAAATATGCAATAACCTGTGACTGATCTTCTAGTGTCAGGGCAGGAAGCCCAATCAGAGTCACAGAATGCTTTGAGTTGAATCTGTGATGAAGAAGGCAATAAAATACCTTGTCTAGGTGCAGATTTAATGTATCGAAGAACACGATAAGCTGTGGCGAGATGTATGCTGGTAGGTGTATCCATATATTGACTAAGGATCTGGACAAGATAACAAATATCAGGCCTAGTGATCGTAAGGTACAAAAGGCGACCAATAAGACGATGATATGAGTTGGGATCTGATAAAGGAGCTCCAGATGTTTTGGTGAGCTTAAAGTTCTGCTCGAGAGGCAGCTTGAGGGGTTTGCTGGCCAAGGTTCCTGAATCAGCCAAGATGTCTAAGGCATACTTCCTCTGACATAAATGAATACCTTTGGATGATCGAGCAACTTCTAAGCCAAGAGAGTAGCGTAAGCAGCCAAGTTCTTTGATTTTAAATTGTTTGTGTAGGAAGGATTTAAGGGATGCAATGGAAGAGGAACAATTGCCAGCAACAATTATATCATCAACATAAACCAGTAAGGCAGTAAACGAATTGTTATCCACTTTAGTAAAAAGGCTATAATCGGCTTTGGATTGTGTAAAACCAAAAGCAATAAGAGAAAGAGAAAATTTGGAATACCATTGGCATGAGGCTTGCTTGAGTCCATATAGACTTTTGAGAAGTTTGCAGACTTCATTGGCCCCACCTACAGAACAAACAGGTGGTTTGCGCATATATATTTCTTCTTTCAAGTCACCATGAAGAAAGGCATTGTTGACATCAAATTGTAAGAGACATCATCCTTTGATTGCTGCAATGGAGAGTAAGACCCTGACAGTAACAAGTTTTACGACAGGAGAGAAAGTTTCGGTGTAATCAATACCTGTCTTTTGTGTGAAACCCTTGGCAACAAGTCTGGCTTTCAATCTCTCAATAGTTCCATCAGCAAGGAATTTAGTCTTGTAAACATACTTGCAGTCAATGGCTGATTTGCCAGGAGGTAGGTCAGTGACAATCCAGGTGTGATTTTGTTCCAAGGCAAATAATTCATCACTCATAGCTTTGCACCAGCCAGGATGTGTTACAGCTTGTTTATATGTGATAGGATCAGCATGAATGGAGAGGGAATTAGAAAAGGCAATGAATGATGGAGAACATTGTTTATAAGAAATAAAGTTTGCCAAGGAGTAGATATTACCAGTGTTGGGAGTCTCAGACTTGGACAATGATTGAGAATGCACAGTAAGTGAGGACTGGTTGCAATGGAAGTCATGTAGATATTGTGGTGCTCTTCAGACCCTGGTAGTTCTGCGAGATACTTCATCAGGAGAGACACCAGGCAAAATAGCAGGAGTGGAAGATGGAGATTCAGATGAAAGGCCTGTTGTGGAGATGACAGAATCGTTTATGACTAGTGAGTGTATATTGTGGAGAGACACATGTATGGTAGAAGGAGCTAAATCATTGGGTGTAGGTTGAGAAGGGATGACAGGAAAATCTAGAGTGTCAGGTAAAGGCTTAGTAAAAACACAGGTTGGGTTATCAGATGAATCATTGGAGAGGTGAGGCAAGGTTTGAAATGGGAAAGTTGATTCATGGAAGGTGACGTCCCTAGATATAAAGATAATATTGGTTTGGAGATCAAGTAATTTGTAGCCTTTTATACCGAAAGGATATCCAAGAAAAACAGAAATGCGACCACGAGAATCAAATTTTGTTCTCTGGCGGGAGAGAGTGGAAGCAAAACAAAGAGAACCGAATACTCTCAAATGTGCATAAGAGGGTGATTTATTAAATAAGAGTTCAAATGGTATTTTGTTTTTAAGCAAGGGGCTAGGTGTGCGATTAATGAGATATGTGGCAGTTAAGACACAATCACTCCAATATTGAAGAGGGAGATTGGCCTGAAATCTTAAAGCTCGGGCAACATTAAGGAGGTGCTGGTGTTTGCGCTCTACAAGCCCATTTTGCTGAGGTGTTTCGACACAAGTGGTTTGGTGAATGATGCCTTTGGTATGGAAGAACTCTTTCATATGAAATTCCCCCCCATTATCACTGCGCAAAATTTTAATCCTATAATTGAATTGGTTTGCAACTAAGTTGGCAAAAGATTCTATGTGATGTTTAGTGTCAACCTTAGTGGGAAGGAGATAAAGCCATGTGCTGCGAGTGAAACAATCAACCAAGGTCAGAAAGTATTTGAAACCATCATAGGAAGGCATGGAACATGGCCCCCAAAGATCGCAATGCACAATTTCAAAAGGCTGGGAGGCATGCTGCTTGCTATAGGAAAAAGGCAATCGATGAAATTTTGCTAAGGGACAAACATAGCAAGGTTGTTTACTGATATTTGAGATGCTGTTCTTGACTACATGATCTAGAATTAAAGACATAACAGGGGAGGATGGATGTCCTAGACGACAGTGCCATAAATTGGTAGTAGTGTGGTGCTGGGAAATAGAAGCTGCAACAGAGTTTGTAGAAAACTGAGATAGTGTATTGGCCAGGAGAGAAGGATAGACGTTGGTGTTGACAAAATGATAGAGTCCATTCCTCACCTCACCCTTCCCAATCGTTGTCCAAGAGAAAAGGTCCTGAATAACACAGAGATTAGAGAGAAAGATGATAGAACATGTAAGATTAGTTGTCAGCTTTTTGATAGAGATTAAATTAAAAGTAAAAGAAGGAACACACAAAACTTGTGTGAGGCAAATAGAGGGAGTTAACTGGATGGTGCCAGTGTGTGTAGCAGGAACATGCGTTTCATTTGGTAATGCAACAGAATGAGAGGCAGTAGAGACAATGGTAGTGAAAAAGGAGGGGCAGCAGACCATATGGTCTGTTGCGCCTGTGTCAATAATCCAAGGTATAGGATGGGATGAGGATGTAGTGTGTGTGTGAGCATTTAAACAGTAGGATATACCAGAGATATGAGAAGTGGGAGGTGTATGGAGTCGTGATGAGGTCTGAGCAGTGGTAGATGTCCCTGGTGGAAGCAGAGCCATGAGTTGATTGTATTGATCCTTAGTTAAACCAATGCGAGTGTCACTGATATCTGCAATATTGGTAACAGGAGTGGAAATTGAATGTGCTGCAAGAACATGAGAACTTCTGGACTTAGTGAATAATTTGTGGCCAGGAGGGTAGCCATTCAACTTGTAACATTTTTCTACTGTGTGGCTAGTGAAGTTGCAATGTGAACATATAGGGGCTTCAGTATTGCCAACTTTGAAGCAAGTTTCAAGTGTGTGTCCGGTAATTTTGCAGTGAGTGCAGTAGGTTCTTTCCTTTTTGTATTTAGAATGGGATGGAAACTTGGTAGTGAAGGAGGAGGGTTTTCTAATGGCAAAAGCCATAGCATCATGTTGTGTGGAGTTAGAGGTAAGTTGATGCTGGCGTTCTTGCTGTTGTATGATAGAAAAAACTCGAGTAATGGTGGGGATGGGGTCAAGCAGCATGATTTGATCCTGTATGGGAGAATAGGAGTCGTTTAAACCCATCAAAAATTGGAAAACACAGTCACGTTGATAACGTTCAGATATAGTCTTCATGGTGCCGCAGCTACAAGATGGTATGGGATCATAGATCAATGTTTCATCCCAAAGGTTTTTGAGCTTGCCATAGTAAACACTCACAGGATCAGTTTCTTGTGAGAGATTAGCTAAACTCTTTCGCAGTTGGTAAATGCGTGAGTCATTTTGATGAGAGAATCTGTCCTGTAGGTCGAGCCAAATGTCTCGAGCACTGTCGACAAATGCTATGCTGGACCTGATAGAGTTGCTGATAGAGTTCTGGAGCCATGAAACCACCATGTCATTACATCGCTCAAACAAATCAAAGAGAGGATCTTCTTGATCAGTTGGCTGGCTGATAGTTCCTATGATGAATGCTAATTTGTTCTTGGCACGAAGAGCTCTTCGCATTGCACGAGTCCAGGTTGCATAGTTGTCGCCAGTGAGTAAGTCTGTGACCAAAATTATGGCTGGATTGTCACCAGTATCTATCTAACCGAAAGGGATTGTTGTGACTGTGAAGGTTCAAATATTGATTAGCATTTTGTATATGGTTGGTGTTTGGGTTATATGGTGTGTTTGGGGAAGATTGATCTTCCAATGAAGCCTCCATGGATAAAGCTCTCTATAGCTCTGATACCATGTAACAAACTGAAGGAGAAGGTACATGATGAAGAGAGCTTTTACACGAAGGATTTGAGAAGCTTATTTGCATTCAGCTCACTTAATAATAGTCATGTACAGTATTGCTTATATATAATTAATCTTAACAAACTATTTTGTCTCTTATGATGGAGGGCCCTTAACTAATTAATCTAAACAGAATTCATTTGGTTGCAACACATTTGTGCTGCTAGTGTGGTGCTGACAGTCTGTTTAATTGTTGCTTGATTTACGCTGCATGGCACACTGCATGGCATGTTGTTGATGATGTTTGTTGCTACTGTTACTCTGCTGGTGTGATGCTGGTCATGCTCTTTATTTGTTGCGTTGATGGACACTGCAGGGCACTCTTCTGATGTGGTCTCTAATAATTAACAAAAAAAAAATAGATTGAGAGAGTAAAAGACCCTAATACCCTTGATCCTAATGAATTAAATTTCTTAGATCTAAAGGTACATGTATAATTTCATTATGTATTAAAAACAAAAAATACCTACATACTCCTACATGAAACTATTGATTTTTTTTTTTTTTTACTTCGAGAGGTAATTTTTTATTTTTATTGTTCATTAAAATATTAAAAATATAAAAATGCCTTTAAACAAACCTCTAATAATTAATATTTTGTGTAAAATTACTAAAATACCTCTAAATCAAAGATAAATATTTTTTTAAGGCTATAGACATTATTTCACCATTGTAATGAATTTGCCTTTTTTTTTAGTTTTTTTTTTTTTTTACAATTAATCAACGATACTTCAAGACTTGGCTAGTGTCAGGTAATGACAAAGATATCATAATGTATATCAGATGCTTCTATAAATCTCTTGGGGTTTTTTTAAGAAAAATGAAAAACATATTCCATTTTGTAATCTCTCTTCTTTTTCTTCTTCTTCTTCTTCTTCCTCTTTTTCCCCGTTCGTATTGTGGTTTTAGACTTAGCTTGATAAGCTTTTTGTCTTTTTAAATATAAATTTTTTGCTATTAAATGTATTTTGCGGTTTTAATGCTTAATGAAATCATTATTTTTCTTGTTTAAAAAAAATATAGAGAGACTAAATGCATGAAATCTTTTTAAGTCATTTAAAAATTATTCTTTTAATTTTGATATATATATATATATATATATATATATATATATATATGGAATTGAATTTTTCTATTAATTTTTATCAATATAAATCAATCACCATATGTAAAGCCTAGTTTAAATGAATGAACAATTAACTTTTATACGTGGGATCTTGCACGTAAAGCCTAGGAAAGGGCAATGGCCAAGTAGAGAGACCCATTTTTCACAGGGGAGGAAGAGGAATTTTTAAATACAATAACTATCATTTGGCAATGAATGGTATCTTCAGTTGTGACTTTTCCGCACTCAAAAGCACAATTGATTTTTTATAATTTTTTTTTTTAAATTTCAACTCTCACCCACACAATTATTTTTAATAATCAATCAATCTCAAAATATTAAAAAATAAATAAATACAAGATAAATTCCAAGTAATTTTTAAAAAATAACAAAACAATTCTAAATAAAATAAAATAAAAATCTTAATTCAATTAGGTAAGCATTATAGCTTATGGTCTTTTTCGTAAGGCCTTCTCAATGTCTAATTGATATTACATTCTAACTTTATAAGAAATTTTTTACTCAATTTAATAATCAAATCAAAAGTTATATCTATTAACATAAAACTATATATTAGAAAAACAAGCCCAATTCACGTGTAAGAAGGGAAAATTTTTTTTGAATCCATAAGTCTTGTAATAAATAAGACCCAAATATCTTAAATTAACCATTAAATGACTCTTTAACCTTCTTAGCTCCTAACTTTTTAATAGATTCAATTGACACATGTATTAGATCATGTAGCATTGCTTGATAAGTCTTAACAACAATTTTTCAATTCATCCAAATTGATAAGGAGAAAAATATACCACTCTCTATAAAGAAAACGACAACAAAATCTTCCACCAAACTCTTAACCATTTCATTGCAAAAAACCTTCTCGTTGGTCGTCGGAACCATCAAAATATAACTCTGACTTAACTGTTACAAACAAAATAAATTTGTAGTATGATCGTGAAAACCAAGTCGAACCCAAGAAAAATTTTGTTTAATCTTCCTACAATATACTGAAATGAGAAAGAATGAGAGATTTGGATGAAAAATTCAAGAAACAATAATTCTGAAAACAATAAATTGACGTCGTTAAATCACTTGATATCCCTTAAAGCTGAGGGAAATTGATGAGATTACAAGTGCATTATTAGAAAAAGCTCTCTAATTAATTTCTTACCATCAAACGAATGTAATATTGAAAACAACTTTCATTCACTCGGTAGTAGTCTTAGAAATAAAATCTGTACATTTATTCTAAGCAAACATTCAAAAGCTTGACAATTTTAACTTAGTTTATTCTTCCCTAATAAATCAAGATGAGAGTTGCAGTAATCAAATTAATTCTTTTGCTTCTTACTCTAGTTCCTAACAACAATTACAGATTGAAAAAAACTAGAAAGCATACATGTTATCTCAAAACAATTCAATAAGCTTGAATAACAATCAATAGCATAATTCTGAACAAGAAAAAATAAATACTTGAATCTGATAGAATTTCAATGATAACGTTACTTCTCACAACATGCTAATGGAGATGGTGTGTATCCCTCTCTTAAACCGAATTCAGGAGTTTAGTTCATAGTTGCTGAAAAATTGACAAAAGCAGAGAAGAAAGGAATGTTTTTTGACTCCTGTTTCAGCTGTGTTCTACTTTCTTTATCCTCCCCCTTTTCTACCGAAATCTTCAGGATTCTTAGGCTAATTAGGAGTCTTCATGATGCTAAATTTGTTCCTTCTTTATCTGGTCTTTAAGGTTGGATAAATCTCTCAGAATTTGTGTTGAAATCTGCTTCTACTGTCGTCACAATTGTATTGTAATACCAACTCTGTTGCAATTTAAACTTTGATTCTGACTTGGTTTCTTGCAATATCCGACCATCCAAACTATATTCTTTCGTTCATGATATGTTAAAGGCTTGATCTGAACCTTTCTTGGGTCCTAAGACCCATCCTTTTTATGTCAGACTCTCAGCCTTGTTGGGATACTCGACATTGTTAGTTTTTGAATCAGATCAAGGGACCTATTTCAACCAACCAGATTGCGTCCGGATTCTGTCTTTCAAAACGATTTTATCTAACTTTAAGTCTTGTATGAAAGTTGTAGTCCTGGTTGTGTAGATAAATTTTGGTTTTTGAATCGCTTGATTTCGATATCAAAAACTTAATATATTCTTGTTTGAATCTCTAGTGTGAAAACAGAAAATCCTGCTGCGAGAAGGATTCTGACCCGAGTTTGCAAGTCTGATTCGAGGTCCAAATGAGATCAGAATTTTACCCATAATACCTTCCTGGAAAGCTTGACATGTGTACTTCAACTTAGAATAGCCCACCTTCTCATTCTAGAACTCTAACTTGACAAAAAACTTGTCACAAAAAGCTAGGTCTAAACCATAAAATGCAGAATTTCTTATGTTTTAACGATTAATTCACGAAGTCTCTTCTGCATGCCAAACTCATAAAAATAACTTCCAATCAACTCAAATAAGTTTAAAATACATTAAAAAGTATAGTGCAAATGGAATAAAAACATATGTATATTTTGCATTTATCACCCTTACAAACATAGCATAAGCAGTTATCTCAAATTTCATACCATTATTTTGTCAATTTTTCGCACAATCAATATCCCTGACATGACTTGATGTCAAACTTGTTGTTACTGACTTAATAGATAACAAGACTAAGAAATTTTGATCTTTCATCTTCATAATTTTGAAAATAAATCTATTAAAAATCATGTATGTTATGTTGACAAGTCAACATAACAATGCATAACTATTGAGTTTTTCAACCTAAAACTCCAGAGATATATACATGTGAAATCCCTGATGCTAAATGAAATCATAAAAGAAAGATCTCATAGAGTGATTTCCAGGAACATTTTTCAGGCATTAAATAAAGTAAGAGGTTGGTTTTTTTCTGTGTGTGTATCTAGTCATTTAAAAGTTAGAACATAATAAGATTAATAGACAATGCATTACAGTAAACTAGCAATTGGTAAACTCAAAAGATGCAAGACTTTCCACAATGCCTCTGTTCTTCGATTTCAGTAAATATCCAAGGCTACAAAACACATTGAATATTATTCTAAAAGAAAATCTTGATTTTAAGGAAATGAGGATATGATTTGGTAACAATTACTTAAAATGTTGAAATTAACAAGTCAAAGCTCCATACTCTTAATTTTAGAAACCGTTTGGGAACGCGGTGGAAACCGTGTTTTTAAAAAATTCAATTTTTTTTTTGCTAAAATTTAATATGTTTTGGATCATTTTGATATACTGATATCAAAAATAATTTTTAAAAAATAAAAAAAATCATCAGCATGCTATCATGCATGAAGAAATCTTAGGGCAATTAGACTTGCGTTTATTCAAATCTACATATGAAAAAAAATCCCCATTTCCTAAAACTCGCAAAGATTATGTGGCCTCTCTAGCCCACAAGCTTTACCTCTTTTTA
>Ga0325402_1008078_pt1 | contig 10021 bp, 3 predicted proteins | sample PopdelMetagenome_22_FD_207212 | JGI IMG/M metagenome (GOLD analysis project Ga0325402, IMG submission 207212) | Populus deltoides microbial communities from Bellville, Georgia, United States - Xylem-PdKOR-R3 | ecosystem: Host-associated > Plants > Phyllosphere > Stem > Wood/Secondary xylem... | reverse complement strand
GACAATACGCAATATTAAGATTAATTTAATATCTACTAACCATGCCAATTACAAAGCATATATATAATCGAGTATACATTTTTGTCTTTATCAAACTACCAATTACAAATGAATAAGGAACATTTTTCATTTTTTTTATTCTTTTCCTCTATCTTAGAACAATGTTTAGTATTGAAAATGTGACCATTTTTAATTAGAGTATTAATGGTTTTGGAATTATACATACAAAAGCATTCCAAAATTCTTTCAATGTAAGTCTCTTGAGAAAAACTTAAAAGACTCTTAGATCGATCTCTTTGGATCTTAATTCCAAATGCATAATCTGCTTGACTCATATCTTTATCTCAAATATAGAGGACAACCAATTAACTCCAAGTCATTTCCAACCAGTAAAATATCGTCCATATAAAGAAAGGATAAAAACCTTTTTTTAACCTTTTTTAGATACACGATCTTCCTCTGTCATGACAAAACTAATCAAAATAATGTCTTTGTGAGACAAATGATACCATTGCCTAGAACATTATTTCAGGCCATAGATAGAACGATTAAGACGAAATACTTTACGCTCTTGTCCTTTTTCTATAAAATAAATTGGTTGATCCATATAGATCTCTTCATCTAATTCTCCATTGAGAAATTGATATAAAACCCATGAATAAAAAGATCTAGAAACCTACAAGTAAGATTGACATAACCTTGAAAAACTAAAAATCAAGTTTGTGATAGATAAACCTTGACCTAGAGATAACCTTGTATCTAAGAACCAAAGGTATTGGAAATTAAACTTGCACCTATTAATTATAGAGAATCAAGAACCCAAAGTATGTAAAGACACCATAAAGTTAGTTATACTTTGATAAATTGAATTTTTTCTTTATCTCATTAAAGAGAAAAATGTTGTATCATACAAAATACAAGTTAATTCAAAAGATCATAGTTGAAAAACAACAATTTAAGTTCAAGCTAAATAAACCTATTTATATTAGGTAAAAAACCCTAAACAATTTGAAAAAAATAATAAAATAGTTCTAAATAAAATAGAAAAAAAATCCAAAATCAACTAGGAAACTAATACAAATCTTGCATAGTAGCTTCTGGACCTTATTTAAATGCCTTTTGCGATGTATGATTATTTTTAATTTTAACCTAATATAAAAAAAGACCTCTAGAAATATTTGATAAAATTTTAGTCTAATCCAATGGTTGGATTGAAAATTATTCTTGTTAGCGTAAAATTGTGTAATAGAAAAAAATTACCCAAAACCAACTTTAACTCTCTTAAATAAGCATGAAAATATATATAATAGCTCATACCCCTTAGTTTCCTTGTAGAATATAGAAAAATCCAAAAACAAAATTGCTAAATATCCTTGTATTATTAATGTCACAACCCATTTATGGGTTATTCTCCAAATCTATCCTTTTTTCCTTTCCAAAATAAAAAAAAACAAATAAATAATAATAGTAAGAGGACTAGTGATGTGATAAAACTGGTCGAAGAAGATCACAGGTACATATAGAAAAATAAGGTTGAAATTATGAATAAATTTAAAGCATAAGCATACCCCGTTGTACCCAAGACTAAAAAGATAATACATATTCAAGGTCAAATCAAATTATTATTGTAAAAATCTGTATAAAAATTAAGCCTAAAGATATAATTAGATTTTTAATAGTCCAATTTAATTTAATCAGGGCCCAAATTAAAGTTTAATTATATTTAAGAATTAATTTGGGTTCAATTGAAGGATTTAATTAGGTATAAAGACTTCATTATACTTTAAATGAATCAAATTAATTTTATTAGGAACTTAATTGGTGAAAAATTAAGTTTGGGAGCCTAATTTGGACTTAATTGAGAAAATTAGAATTATAGGAGACCAAATTTATTTTTTACCAAATCAATTGGTTGAAATCAAAATTCTAGGGTCAATTAGGTGTCAAATTAAAGACATTTGTAGCCAATGACTATTTTGAAAAAGGCGTTGAGCTTTAGAGACCCAATTGATTGAAATCGGGGGTGAAATTGAAGAAAATTTAAAGTTTAATGGTCAATTGAGGGTCAATTTGCATAAATCTAGAACCAAAGACTACAATGAAAAAGGCATTGAAATTTGGGGTTGATGTTGAAGTTTTTCAGGGATAAAATTGGATAAAATTAGAAGTTTAAGGTCAATTAGAAGTGCAATTAAATGAAATTAAAAGTCGGAGGACCAAATTAAAATTTGGCCAAATTCCTAAATTAAAAACTTAAAACCAAAAAAATGATGTTGTTTCATTTAAATGAAACGACGTGTTTTGACCAAAATAACATCGTTTTTTACCCAAACAGTAAAAAAAAAAAACAGGCCAGACGACTTGTCGTGTGGTCTACTATTCATCTTCTACTTTCTTTTCACTTAATAAAGTTGTCCGGGTGGCTTCTTTCAGGAGCATTTAACGCTTAATATCTCAACCAAACTCGACAAACCATACACCAACATGATAGCGTAACTTTTGATCATACCACGATATGGTTTTTATTGGCCAATTGACACCACAGTAGCTTCGGTGCCGCCCCAAAGTGGCCACCTCAGGCAACCTTTAGCTGTCAAATTTGACAGTTCATGATAGTAACTTGAACCAACAGTTATAATCCTTCCAGTTCGATTCAAGGGTCAAGATTTGGCAACAATAAAGATAACATGTCCCTTTTTCACCCTCTATAAATAGAGGTGGATTCCAGGTATTGAGCATCAAGAAATCTGAGGCCAAAGTTAGGAAAAAATCAGCTATTTTCCCCAATTTTTTTCCTCCCTACTAGGCCACCTTTTTTGCCACAACCTCAGCCGTCGTTGCCACCACCAACCACACGCCGGTCTTCCCTGCACCTCAAGGAACGTTGCCAACAACTTTTCTCCTCTAGCCAGACAAGTTTTCCTCTTCTTTTTTTCCCTAAACATCCCTCTATAACCATTTGCATGCATAATGCATTTTGCATGCAAATGGCAAAATGCCATTAACAACAATGGGTTGGACCCGTCCAAGTCCAACCCAAACCCAAAAGAAAAAAAAAATGGAAGAATATGTTGGGCCGCCAGTCAGCCCACCTTGACTAAGTCGGGCTAGACTCGTTTCAACCTAGCCCGGATGGCTGGGCTAGGTCCAACCCAATATATTTTATAATAATATAAAAAAATACCCGGTTTTTCCAATAATTTTATATAATATAGCGTTGTATATTTACACTATAAGATATATACCTGATATTAAAAATACCCGGTTTTCTCCAAAAAAAATTTTTTTTAAAAATTCAAATTAATTTCCTTTTTCTGAAAAAAAATGTTTTAATCCTCATGCATACAACCGGATCCTAAAAGGTTTTAGAGCATATTTTTATAAATAACAAAAACTATACCTCTTGTTTTAAAATGCAAAATGGATACCATAACCAGCTTATAATTATCCATTAGGGTTTGACCAAAATACAAAAAAAAACCATAACAATTATTCTGTTTGGAATGTTAGGAATTAGTTATATTTAAGAATTAAATGCGATGCTAAAATTTAGACTTTAGAACAATTATGTTTTAACTCAATAAGGTAAAGATCTTCTCACGAGAGAAGATCTGCCTTGAACCTTAGACGAGACCAACAAATAGAAATTTGATATAGAAAAACAATCAAACAATAATACAGCTTACCTTAGGTAAGGTGCATTGGGGGTGATTTGTCTTTTTCTTCCAAAATCAGTCCCTTACCCGGACTCTCGCAGCCCATAGGTTTCCTAACACTAGGTGGCAACTTCTGAACCTTAAAATCATAATTTTATGATTATACCCAAAACCCTTTTTCACACTCATCTTAGGAGGCAAACCCGTCGTTCTCTCCACGCATGCCAACATGACAATTAAGAAAAGAATCCTCTCTAAATAGGAAGCCCGCAAGTCAAAAGGCAACAAATAACAAAATCTATATTGTATTTGTTGACCTGTATTGTAAAACCTTATCGAACTTTAATTGACCTTGTCGCACCTTCGCGGCGGAGAGCGACGATCCTCGATTGATTTTGGGTTTGTTTTAGTGTTAAAGGGAGTCGCCACCTAGTATTTTGGTCACTAGGAACCCTAACTAGTTTTTCAGAGATTCTAAGGCAAGGAACTGGTTGCGTTAAGAGAAGGTATTAGCAACCCTAGTACGCCCTACCTATGGTAAGCTGCTTGGTGTTTGGTTTGTCTTATAATTGCTATGGTATTGGTGTTTTCTAATCCCATCAATTTTTCTAGGTTTGATTCAAACTAATTTATTAAGATAGAAATCCAAGGAGATTCCATGTGCTTTAAAAGCTCATTTTTCTCTTAGTATTTCAAGAGTTTGCGACTCGTAAATCGCAAGGAGGAGGGACAAAAATTTAGAAATCTAGGGTGCTTTAAAAGCCTATTTTTGCCTTAGTGTTTTATACTATCATGGCCCGTAAACCGCGGAGTAAAAAATTGAAATGTCCTCGATTATAATCAAGGCTTCATTCAAGGATGTGTGATGACTTATTATTCTTAGAAAATTATTTTGGATATTTACCACTTAGGGTTTTTTTATCCAAATATTAACAGTGAATAATAACAAGTTATTCCCATTAATATTTTGGATATTCATTCCTTTGGGATTTCTTTATCCAAATATTAACGATGAATAATAGATGAATTCCCCTAAAAATAAGATTTTTTATTTTTTGAAATATTGGCCAATACCCTTTGGAGTTTTACAAACATGTTGTAAAATCTAGAAATGCAAGAAAATAATTTTTGTTGTGTTTAAGAAATCCATGCGAAAACACATTTTCAAAACTTCTAATATTTTTTGTATAAAAAAAGAGCGTTTAGGGGGGGTGTTGTCTAGGTTGACGTGGAGACACTGCTGCTGGGAGAAGGAGATGAAGGAAAAGATTAGGGTTACTGCCTTTCAGTCAGGTGAGGGAGAAGAAGATCTGTGGAAATGGGAGGAGCTCTATTGAGGACGGCTAGTTCGGATGCCGGTGCAGAAGAAACTGAATTCAGTGGGGAGACAGCGCCTGTGGGAAGAACAACTAAAAGGGAGAGGGTCTGGCGTGTGGCTATTTTAGGTGAGGGAGAGGAAGACTTGCCCGACTGAAGGGAGAAGAAACCGAAAATCAAAAGCCCCAAAGCCAGGGGTTTCTCTGGTTTTTTTCTTTAGAAGAGGGGTGGCAGTCAGGGTCTTCTGGTTTACTTCAAAAAGAAAGGGAAATGAAGGGAGTGAAGATGGTCCACAAGAGGCAGGGGGCGATCTCTGGTTTGGTTTCAAAGAAAGGGGGTGCGGCCGACCTCTGTCAACAGGGAAAATGAGGCTTGCGGCTGTGGGGTTGATACTGAGGGAAGAGAGAGCTTCCGGCTTAAGGTTGAAGATGAGAGGCAAGGGGCGCCGCTCCTTTGGTTTCCTCTTGTTTTGGCCCCGAGAAGGGAGAGTAAGGGTTATGGTTTATAGGGTTTGTTTTTGTGGTTTAGGGTTTTTTGTGGTTACTCTCCTATAACTAGCACCAACAAATCCTATATATGTGGTATTTTATATTGCAGTGATTATTTTTCATAACCAGCTCGAATCAAATCATATATCTATGGTATTTTATATCGCAGTAATTATATATGATTCAGTAATGATCTCATTGACATATTGCTTCTTTAATATTAGCCCTGATGCTCTATGTTATTGCCATATGTAAACCCTTATTTTTTTATATATTTTTTTGAAAATTTATCAAACTATGGGTCAAAATTGGATAGCAACAAACTTGATATTTTAATCCAAAGTCTAAAAATATGTCAGGAAACTTCTGATATAATTTCATCCCAATCCAATTATTAGATTGAGAGTTATGCTTGATATTACAAAACTGGACAATATGCACAATTACACTAGAATATTTATTTCCCTATTCAACCTTTTCTTGGATCGTACTAGCTAGAAATGAATTCTTTATATCCATTTGGAATAACTCTCAATCTAAATAGGTAATGATAGGTAGAATAAGGTGAATAGAGGCCAATCTCACCACTTGAAAGAATGTCTTTTCATAGTCTCTTCCTTCTTTTTAGGTATAACCTTTAACCACCAAACAAGCTTTATACTTATCAATTGATCCAATGCATTGTATTTGATCTTAAGGACCTATTTATTTTCTATAAACTTACGCCTAGAAGGAAGATTAACTAACTTCTACGCGTTATTCTCAGCCATTAAATCCATTTTATCTAACAGTGTACCATCATAGACATGACCATATCTAAAAGTGTACAATTTCTTTTCTCTACAACAACATTTTATTGTGGAGTGTAAGGAATTGTCAATTGCCTGTGTATCCTTTTTTCCTCACATAGGTCTGTAAACTGTTTTAATAAATAATCTCAACTTATATCAGTGTGAAGAACCTTTAAGTTCTTCTCTTTTTTATTCTCAACCTCTATCAAAAATCATTTGAGATAATCTAAGGATTCTCACTGATGAGATAACAGATACACAACACCATAACATGAGTAATTATATATGAAAGTTAGGAAATAAAAGTGTCATGACATGCTCTTATATTCATAGGTCCACAAATATATGAATGGGCTAGCTCTAATGGGTAAATTGCCATTTTAGCCTTACCTAAAGGCTTTCTATAAGATACTTTTGCAAAATATAGTTTACATAACGAGATGCTTACGTTAGTGAGTGAGCCCAATAAACCTTCTCTAGCTAATCTATCTTGCCTTATATGTTTTAACCTTGCATGCTATTTAGTTGAATTAGATATAATATCAAAAGAAATAAAAGATGTCATCAAAGAAATATCATTGTCAAATTCCAATATAAAAAAACCTTTACCAAACTGACCAAGTCCAAAGAATTTCCTATCTAAATAAATATCTATTTAAGTACCTTTTAAGTGAAAAGAAAAACCTAAAGGAAATAAAGCTAAAACTAATAAGAGATTATAGTGAACATCTAGGGCATACAACATATTATATAAAAGTAGGTTTTGCCCAGTACATATACTTAAATGTTATATGCTAACTCCAAGGACATGAACCTAAGTGTCATTACCCATATATAATAACATAATGGTAGCTTGATGGTAAAAGTTGGTAATCTATATATTTAACTTGATCTGTAACTATATATTTTATGGCTCTCATGTCTTCAATCCAATCAAAGATAATATGAGCAATAAATAAGTGTGAATATACATAAACAGTAAGAGAGTTAAGATAACATTGTACCTTCTTTAGTTAAGAGCAATCTAGAATGAAGTGACCCATGTTTCCACAATTATAGGACTTGACCTTGGTCATGTTCTTTTTTCATGTATGTCCTTATAACACTTGGTTGCTCAGCCAACTCTTGGTGCTAAATTTGCAGCATCACCTTGTGCAACTATATTATCTAGTTTGGGTTGCTAAAATTATAGTACGATTCATCTTTCTATGCTCCGTCTTAAGTTCAAGATGCTGCCTAATATATTTGTAGGTATTAATACCCTCATTGTGCATTACCACCATTTTTATATGGCCCTAAAAGGATTTAGGTAAGGACCTAATGAGAACCAAAACTTGTTGTTCATTAATGAGATTATTACTATCTACTTGTAACTCTCTAGTCATAGAGGACATCACCTTAAAGTGTTTCACCATAGAGTGTTTTGGGTCCATTATATATTGATTAAACTTAAGGGTTAGGGCTCGCAACCTAGTTGTTATTGTGCCACCAAATTTTACCTTAGGTTGGTTCCATATTTCCTTAGCAGTTTGATAAATCTCAAACTTTTTAATTAGGTCATCCTACATACATATCAAAATAGTAAAATGTATAGTTCTATCCTTATTGACCCAAGCCTTGTAGGCTTACAGATCACATTGGTGTCGGGCAGTTATCCCTTTCTAAAGTGAGTTCATACTATTGGTCAAGGTCTCATGCATCTCTTTCTCATTTAAAAGATATTAAATTTTCTTATGCTAAACATCATAGTTTCTTTGCATCAAATTTCTCATCCTTGATCAATTTAGATACCAAATTCTTGGAGGCCATTTTTCCACATTCATTGTACAATTTAAATTACACACATATCTTTCATTTATTCTCAATCTAATTAGGTAATAAAGAATTTCTTACATTTTAAAATATATATATTTTTTTTTGCAATAGAAGTTAGCAATCATCTCCTATATATTAAGTTAGAATATTATATCTAGATAATCAAGATTAAAATGTCAAGACCATTCTCTTTATCCATAATATTCCATACATCGTATACATTTATTTTGAGTCCCTTATGGACTTCATTGGTATCTTGGCGTAACATACCAAAACAATTTAAAACTAGAATATCGATGTGAAAACACATAATCAATCATATGTGTGTCAAAAACATCCAGTTTTATTTTATCCATTCTTTTAAAAACAACATACATTGATCAATTACAACAGAAAAAATCACACTCACCTCCTAAGGGAGTGGATAAAGGCTCTCTTCCTAGAGTGATATAATTTTTTTTTTTCTAATTTAGCACCTCCCATCAAGCAAATAAAATATGAAACATGTATAATGAATATACAAAGTCAAATTAAAAAGCACAATTATTTATGAAATTAGAATGAGATCTACTAAGGTGTAGTATGTGAAGAAATTTCAATTAACATGTTTTTTTAAAAGAGATTCACATTGATATATTTACTAGTGATATACTAGGACCAGAAAGGGGGGAAATGTACTAGAGCACTTCTTGTTGACTGAACCTAAAACACATAGTTATTAAACCTGACTCGGGGGTTGACCCGTCCAAGGGGTCGGATCCCTGGTCACACGGATTTACCTGAATCAACCAGGTTGACGTGGTGAGTCGTTCAAGTTTCACCAGGCTAATTACAGGCCTGAGTTTTGCCTACTTCGAACCCGGCCAGGACTTTAGGTCTCAAGTTCACTTATTGAGTCATATTTAATAACTATACTAAAATATATCAAAAGAAAAGAAAAAAAATACTTCCAATGAAAATTAAGAGAAAAAAAAGTGACACATTAAAGATATGCACAAGGCCACACTCACCAGTAGCTTAAATCACAGGGGATACTTCTTACTTATTTCAGATTTTATACTTCTTTCTGTTGTAATTTAAATTTTTTGTTTTTTTTTATCTAGTTGAGATAGAGTTTCTAACTTATTTAAGTCTTTATAACCCTTTTAAAAAGACAAATTTCATTATCAATATTTTAGAGAAAATAAACTTGTGGATTTTAGGCTCGTGTCTGCAACTCCTTTCACCCATTAAAATATTATGCATTTATTTGTTTAATTATTATCTTTAACTCTTATTGTTTTTAGTAGGTCATGAATTATATTTTCCTCCTCCTTTTATCTATTTATTTCTTCAAAATGAACCTAAAAGAGTAACAAATGTCACTAGTTACTTTGTGGATATCATAAATTTCCCCATAAAAGTACATTTTCAACCAAAATGTTTATTTTTTGAAACAATTCTTTTAGAGTTTCCTCGACAAACATATATTTATTTATTTTAATAAATATAAATTACTTTCAATAACTATCTTTTTTATAGGACATATCTTTTCACTATTGATCTCAATTTATTCAATAAAATATTTTATAATTTCTCTAAAATAAAACTTTTTAATCAAAATGACTATTTTTAAGACAACTCTTTTAAGATTTCCTCATCAAATATGTTTTTTTAATTTTAATAATTAGAAATCAGTTTTGATATTTATCCTTTATAATAAGATATCATTCCATTAATAATCTCAATTTATTGAAAATTAATCTTTTATAACTTCTCCATAGAAAATACCTTTTCAAATGTAATAAGTATTTTCTTAAAACAATCATTTTAGACTTTTCTCAACATACATGTTTTTAGTTTTTTAATAAATAGGAATTAGTTTCATTTATAGTTTTTAAGAAGAGATATCATTCCATTAATTATCTCAACTTATTAAATTGACTCTTTTATAACTTCTCCACAAACTTTATAT
>Ga0325402_1008074_pt1 | contig 10024 bp, 4 predicted proteins | sample PopdelMetagenome_22_FD_207212 | JGI IMG/M metagenome (GOLD analysis project Ga0325402, IMG submission 207212) | Populus deltoides microbial communities from Bellville, Georgia, United States - Xylem-PdKOR-R3 | ecosystem: Host-associated > Plants > Phyllosphere > Stem > Wood/Secondary xylem... | reverse complement strand
ATTAAGTTCTCATCCAAACACTATAAATTAATTGAAAATATTAGATATACTATAAAATGATTCTTTGTGTTTTCGCGCAAACTTATATATCAATTGAAAACTAAACTTCCTTCTAATATGAACTTAAAGATGTCTTTCCCATATCTATATGGCAAATTTAATAAATTCTCCTAAATATTTTAATACAAAATATAAAAAAATAAGCACATCTATTTAATCACCAATTGAATCCATTAAGTTACTATAAAACAAATTTTTTTCTTTTAAAAAAAGAAAAAAAATAAAGTATAATTTATACATGAGTATAAGTATGGAAATACTCAATTAAGAATTTTTAAAATTTTTGGCATTTAAATGAGGTAGAAAATTATTTGAAGACTTAATATAAATTACATACATACTTAAAGGATTTTTTTTTTAAGGTTCGCTCTTTCATTTTGTTTAATCAATTAATAATCTCCTTTGTAGTGATAATGTTTTTTTTTAAGTTTGACAAACAGTCTTGATTGAGTGATGATAATGGAAGAATTCAATATCATTAGTCGATGACTAGGTGTTTTGATGAGAATCGGCTAGCTACATGAAATTACATATTAAAGGTGTTAATTGGGTCAATTATAGGGTCATGGATTAAAAAAATTGAAGTGGTATTCAATGAGATTATTCAGAATATTTGGACCAAGTCAAGCTTTCAGATTTCAACAAGGAATGATCAGGCTGTAATTAATGTGATCCATGCAGGAGTTGGACAAGCTTAAGTCGGTTTTGGGTTGTATTTTTCTAATGCACAGTTTTACACTAATACATATAATTTTCAATCTGACTATTGGATCACACCAAAAGTTTTCCAAAAGATTCTAAATGCTTTGTTTTATATAGGGTTAAAATCTTGTAGTGATTGGACTTCTAGAAGATTTTGCAATAAGGTTTAGAAGTTATTGTGCAGGATTTACATTATTTTCCTAGTTGATTTAGGATTCTTTTTTCTATTTGGATTGGTAATTTTTTATTAGTTTTTTTTATCCTTGTTCAAGACGTTTTTATCTATTATAAATAGGGTTGTTTAAGTTGTGTTTATTTATATTTTATTTTTTTACAGACTTTGATTTCATAATAATATTTTGTGTGCTTGTGTTGCTCTTACCTATTGACTCTTTATTAAATTATCTTAAACTTATCAAAAATCAATTGTCTTTGTGGTGTCCTTTCATATACTTTTAGTTCATGATTCCTTATAATTTGTTGGGTTAGGTCTTATTCTAATAATTTTGGTACCTTAGTTTAAGTAATCATTGTGTCGAGTTTTTGTTATCCTTAAATTTGATTTTAGCTTTCTAGGATTTGTTCTTTATTGCATGTGAGTTCAAGGGTTCTTAACCTCTAAATTCACATAAGTTGGTATCAAAACTAGACTCTAAAATCAAGTTATATCCCTTTTTCTTTAAGTTTCCATGTTATTTTTAGTGTTTCCTTCGATCTAAAAACTACAACGGTATAATACAAAAAAAATTTATTTGAATTTTATTATTGTCAAATTAAATAGCTAACTCTTGATCATGAACTCGATAATCAACTTTGTAAGGTTTTAGTTGCATGAAGGCATAGGCAATCATCTTCCTATGCTACATCAAAACACACCCAAGTCCCTTATTAGATGCATCATTATAGACTACAAACCCTTCATATCCTGAAAGAAGGGTTAATATTAGGGCAGTGGTAAGCCTTTCTTTGAGTTCCTTTAAGCTTTCTTTACAATCCTTAGACCATTCCTACTTAACTTCATTCCAAGTTAATCGAGTTAGAGAGGTCACTATTATGGAAAACTCCTTAATAAACCTTTTATAATATCTTGTTAAATCAAGGAAAGATAATTCTGTATTTTTGTTACATTAATAGGCCTTTCCTACTTTAAAGTAGCTTTCATCCTCTTCAAATCCATAAATATCCCTTCTTTTAATATCACATGCCTAAGAAAGATCACTTCCTTCAGTCAAAATTCACACTTACTCAGCTAGGCTTAGAACTAATGGCCCTCTAATGTCTATAATACACACCTCAAATGTTGTTCATGCTCTAAGTATGAGCTAGAATAAATCAGAATATCATCTATAAACATTAGAATATACTTATCCATGTAGAGCTAAAAGACAATATTCATCAAATTCATAAAAACTATTGGAGTATTTGTTAGCCCAAATGGCATTAGCAAGAACTTGTAATGTCCATAACAAGTCCTAAATGCAATCTTTAGCACATCCTACTCTTTAATCCTTAATTGGTAATATCTCGACCTTAAATCTATTTTAAAAAAATACTTTAGCTCCCTCAAATTGATCGAATAAGTCATTTATCCTCGGAAATGGATATTTATTCTTCAACCTCACTCTATTTAACTATTGGTAATCAATTTAGAGTCCAAGTGTGCCATAATTCTTTTTCACAAATAGTACTAGGGCTTCCCATAATGAATTGCTCGAGCATATAAACCTTTTATTTAGTAGTTCTTGAAATTGGATCTTCAACTAAGTTAGTTTTGCAGATGTCATTCTATAAGGTAGATGGGTTATAGGAGATGTTCCTAGTAGTACGTCAATAAAAACCTATACTTCCCTTTCCAAAGGTAATCTTTGTAACACATCCGGAAATGTGTCCGAGAACTCCCTCACTATAGAGAGTTGGGATAATTCAGTTTTATCCTTTTTGAATCTTTCACATAGGCAAGGTATGCCATACACCCTTTCCTCATCAACTTTCTAGTGGTCATCATCGAAGTAATGCAATTCGATATGACATTCATCTCTTATATAAATACCACTCTCTTACCATTTAGTTCTTAGAGAGTCACCATTTTTGCAAAACAATCCATTTGAGCCCTATACCTACTTAACCAATCCATTGTCATCATCGAAGTTATGCAATTCGATATGACATTCATCTCTTATCTAAATACCACTCTCTTACCATTCAATTCTTAAAGAGTCAACATTTTTGCAAAACAATTCATTCGAGCCCTATACCTACTTAACCAATCCATTTCTAGAATCAAATCGAAGTTATGCAATTCGATATGACATTCATCTCTTATCTAAATACCACTCTCTTACCATTCAGTTCTTAGAGAGTCACCATTTTTGCAAAACAATCCATTCGAGCCCTATACCTACTTAACCAATCCATTTCTAGAATCAAATCGAAGTTATGCAACTTTAAGGGTATTAAATCTATTTTCATCTCACACCCACCAATACTAACCTTTAATCCTTTATATACATGATTAACGTTTTCATCTTCTTCTAAAAGGGTACTATTTATAAATCTCTTATATGTTTTACTAGGTTTTTCCCTATGTTTTCCCATAATTTTCCTAGCTATAAATAAGTGCATTTTTATAGGACCAATCAAAGCACAAACATATAAGGAATTCAACCGTGCATACTTGCCGCAATATAAGAAGCAACTCTTACCTCTTTTTAGATCATGTGGAACACTCTCCCCTATGTTTTTTTTCCCTAAGCTCTTAGACATCCCATATTACTGATGGCCCTAACTGTGTTGGTTTGGTAGGTCTATCCACTATGACAAACTATTATTGACTATGTGTTAGCTGTCTTTTTTATTGTGCATAATGAAGAGTCCTTCTAGGGCATTCCCTTTCGAGATGTCATTTCTCTCTATAATAGTGACATCCTCAACCTAAGTAAAAACAATCTCTCCATTTGTGTACCTCTTGCTTATAAACATAATATCGACTTAGCAATGCCGAGTAATCCCCTAGATGTCTTTACTTGTATCGGGCACACTGAGGATAAGTGACGGTTTTCTCTTTTGTAGTTCCTTCGACTGAATTGGCATTTAAATTTGACTATCCCTTAGTTGACCCTTTACCATTCATCTGTCACATTTCCCTGACCAAGATTTCCCTATTTTTTTTTCTTAAACTAGCTGAATTATCTTGTTTTGCCCCTTTTGGGAAAAAGTGGCCTACCAAAAAACTTTAAATTGGCCTTGTTAACCCTTACTAATACATGTTTCTAAGGCCTGAGAGTTACTTTTATCAACTTCTCATAGTCTTGAACTATCATGCAATCAACCGATGTTTCAAGTCATGCTTGAATCCATCCTGCAGCCTACCAATGACATGTTGTTTAGTGGGAATGTAGTGTAAGATGAACATTTAGAGATCATGAAAACTCCTTTTATGCTCAATCATCATTATATTTTCTTACTTTAAGGCCAAAAACTCATGTTCTTTTGCCTTACAATGATAAATAAAGTAAAACTTATTCTCAAACTCCATCTTAAATTCATCCTAAGATATCTCTTCGATGACTCTCCTCATCTATATAGTATCCCACCAAGTTTGTGCCCTATTTGAAAGTAGTTAAGTGGCACAATCCACATGTAGTTCTTTAAGCACTATAATATGATTTAGAATCTTTTCCATTTTCTAGATCCATCTCGCTGCAATCTTTGCATCTTGCTCTCCCAAGAAAGGTTCACAACCTATCTCCCTCATAATCTTTATTAAACAAACTAATCCAACCATATTATTTATGGGTTTTAAGGATATTAGGGTTGCTAAAACTGCTCTAAAAAAGAAGAATCAATATGGGGTGCAGGGGTTCCCGCAGGTGTTATGAGTGGATGTCTTATTCTTTATCTCTGTCTCTTTTTATTTCTGATGCAAGGAGGCAAAAACATTCTTGTGTCTTATTGACTATTCCTACCTTGATTGTACCGATATTGCTGGTATATATGATGTGGTATCAACTAATGGGTCTTCCCCCTATCTCTTAACTATATCAACATTTTTATCAGGTACGTACCATGTTGGAACATTTTAACGCGAGTCATTTTATATTTAAAGTCTACTGAATTAAAGCTAGGGCTCGAGTACCAACTTTAACGACCTTATATTTAAGACAAATTAATATATTCAAAGTCTTAGATAATGTAAAACTAAGGAATTCGATATATATATATAATTTCTCTACTGGAATTTTCAATAAAGTTTCCCCTAAATTTTAACATTTCCAAGTGTCTATATCGTTATTCATCTACAAAAATCTCAATTTCACACAAGATCTAACATCTTAGATCATTTCAATATTCAACAAGATCACAATAAATTACATCTATCCTTTCGACTTTCCATTTTACATTCTACATAATAATCACTATAAATGTATCTTATAAAACTTAACTTAAACAAGTTATAAAAGATTAATAAATTAAGTCTCAAACATATATATATAAGATATAAAAAAGCAAGATTAGGCAAATACTATAATGAACGAGAGAAATTAAGTTAATGAATGCATGTTTGATAATATATTTAATTACATCTCGAAAGACATTACTGGAATTACATTATATAACAAAAGTATGATATTCCTAAATTCAACATTAAAGTCTACCATCGCTAGTAATAACAAAAGTAATCTATAATAGAATAGAAGAACTACTTTCAGAGGACTGCTCTCAAAAGGGAGGAACTTCAGCCACCTTCTCAGACCGGATAATGGGTGACTCATCTAATGCTACTCGCAATGTTGTTGGTATTGCTCCTCCGCCTTCTGACTTGGATGTAAATGTTATCTCTACAGTGCCCACCTAGTTGGTCCTCAAGCTCCAACTGCCTCTAATCCCCATGAAACAAGTGACTCACCATAGTAGGCAAATGGAGATATTTATTTGCTAGTAACCGTAGCTCTGATTGTTGTTCTAAGCTTACTCACTTTTCTAGTATTAATTGCTCTGAAACTTGTACTTTGTTATCTACGAACTTGGGCTCTAATTGTGATGTATGGAAATCTTGTATTGTTGGGTATGTTGTAGGCAAGTTCCTAGGTTTTAGAGCCCTAAACAATATCATTAGTAATACTTAGAAATGTGAAGCCACATTATTTGTTCACGACTCTAGGTGGCTGATACATCATTTCAATAAGGTGGAGGACAAACTTGTTGTTCTCAGTGGAGGTCTTTATTTAGTGTTTGGAAGGCCATTTATATTGAGGCTTATGCCCTAATTCTTTAATTTTTCTGCCAAGGAGATGTCTAGGGTGCCTGTTTGGATGAAATTCCCTAACCTTCCCCTAGAATGCTAGACACCCAACTGCTTATCAAAGATTGTCAGCATGTTTGGAATACCTTTACAGAGTGATAGATTAACCTCAACTATGACACGACTTTCCTATGCTAGAGTCCTTATAGAGGTAAACTTAATGGATAACCTGCCCTTTTCTTTTAAAGTTTTACTGCCAAATAGATCCACTATAATACAAGAAGTTGTTTATAAAACTATGCCAAAATTCTGCAAAATCTATAGAGTTCTTAGCCATACTACTGTAGTATGTCCTTCAGCTGGTAGTAAGTCGGCTCCTCAAGATAGTGGTGAAATGGAGAACAGGAGTCGGGGGAGTGCTCTTCAAAGATTGTGTCTTACAAGAGATTAGGTTGTGAGAAATATTGAGAATCTACCGGTTGAGCAGGCTTATAACCCAAGGCAACCTGAGGCTTCCACTAGTGATTGGAAAGTAGTCTAGGGCAAAAAAATTCTCGCAAGCATCACAACAGTAATAAAAAGGAGTAGGCTGTGGCTACCCCTCAGGCTGTTGCTGCCAACACCAAGGGCAAATAATAGAATAAGAGTTCAAAGGTGGTGGTTGAGGTTGGTAATAGTAGTAAGGGTAAGGTAGTTGCAAATACAGTTCCCACACATATAGAGACTACTGATATGAATTTTGGTTGCATGGAATTTATCTGTGATGGTAAATAAGTAAGAATCGCCTCCAGGGGTGGGGCAAGAGCTCATACAATGTCATCTCATTGGGTGACTACAAGAAATGGGAATAGACGAGTTGACAGAGGAGGTATGCAGTTGCTTACTGATTAGTACTTAAAAGTGCATTTTTATCAAGGTTTTATATCATTATTTTGCACTTGAAGTATCAATAACTCCTCAACTATATCATGTTTTATAATAACAAGTCTGATAATATAAGATACCTTTAATTTATGGTAGATATTCATTTTAAATGCAGGCCTATCACATAAATCAAATGATTGATTGATAAGTTTAACTATTGAAATTGAGAAGACAAAGAGAGGGTTAAGCTTAGAAAAGAGATGCTGATTGAATTCAAATTAGAACACCATTTGATTATTGAATCATAACTGAAGCTATAGAACTTGGATTTAGGTTTGGTTTATATGGATAGAAAGCTAAGACATATGCCTAAAACTTTCATGAGAGTCCAAGATTCAAAAGGACCGTTTTCAAGTTCAAATTATAGCAACAACAGAGAAGTCAGAATCTGTCCTGCAGCCTAGAAACTATTCAGGGTTCAGTCCATATCTCGAGTTCTAGAAGTCAAAATGACCTCATTTTTATGTTGTTGGAAAGTTGAGACAATGTCCCAGAACTTTCATGAAGACTATCTATTCAAATTCTGATATTAGCAATGACGTTTTCTGCAAACAAGAAGATAAGGATTGTTACCAAGTCAAGAGGTGACCACCCACTCAACAATTAGTCATCAAATCAATAGTTTGAAATTTTAGCCTATAAAAGGAGGCATTTGCCATGCATTTAGGCATCTTGGTGTTCAAATCAAGATCACTCTCTTTCTTTGTATTTTGTAATGTTCAAGTTTTATTTCATGTTATATATTCCTCAATCTCTTGTTTATGCTTTTCATTTCCTTTACTATACTTATATAACTATGTTCTTATCTTGTTTATCTTTATTTCTTTTATTCATAATGTTCAGCTAAGTTTATTATATCAATGTGAAAAGGTTACACTAATGGTGTAAGAATAAGTATAGTATAAACTCAACATGGACTTTAATGTTTGATAATAATAACATGTTTTGTATTTATTATCTTACTCACTCTTAATACCTTGCTTGCTAAATGGTTAATCTAGATTTATGTTGAAAAACCCTTGGTACAACAAATACTTGACACTTTCATAGCCCAACTATATGGTATAACCGACACCTGTACTATGAAAGGAACTTGATTTGTTGTTAATGTAAGTTATCACTATGAATACCTGACAACATTTACAAGTATTGACATTACTCAAATAACATAATTAATATAATCATGTTAATAAATTATAATCCGATTGGAACCTCCTTTGTGTGTGGTTTCCAGTTGAATAATAAAAAGAGTTTATATTATACTTATTTGAAATACCATTAGTAGATCCTCTAACCTTGACAATTGTTTTATATTTATTTAAATCCTTACATCAATATCACATCTCAAAGCTCTCTTTAACTCCTTTTTTGTTATTATCTATTTCTTTATTTGTAGTTTATACAGTTAACCTCCCTGTGGTTCGACCCCGATCTTATCGGGTTATTTATTACTTCGACACTCCTACACTTGGGATAAGACATCAATCTTTTGATCATGTCACTTACCTCTCCTATCTTCGACACTCCTTAACAGTCCTCTGAAGCAGTATGAGGTTGTTCACCTCATGAAGAAACATAAAATGGATGTGTGTGGTCTACTTGAGACCAAAATGTCTTCTCCTAAGGTTGCTTTCATGCACCAGTTTCGGTTCAAGTATTGGAAGGTTTTTCAAATGCAAAGGCTTGCCCCAATGCCAGAATAGTTCTTTTCTAGAATCCTTCTACAGTTTTGGTTGATCTCATTGATTCTTCTGCTCAAGGTCTTCCTGTTCGTATCACTAGTTTAATCTCTCAATCCAGATTCATGGCAACTTTTATTTATGGCTTCAATACTATTATTGCTAGGTGATCCCTATAGGTAGATTTGCACAGATGGTTCCCTATTGGTCTTTGGATGATATTAGGTGATTTCAATTCTATTCTCAATTCTACAGATAAGTACAATGGGGAGGTCTCTAATTATAAAATCTCTTATTTTAGAGCTTGTTGTTCAGATCTTGGGCTTCATGATATTAATTATACGGGTTGTCACTTCACTTGGACTAATGGGAACATTTAGAGTAAAATTGATCGAGTTTTGGTGAATTCTTCTTGGTCCTCCTTAACTCATGTTCACTTTGGGAATCCTGGGGCTCAACTCTATAAAGGTTGGAGAAGCTTTAAATTTTTCAACATGTGGGCATCACATGATCAGTTCTTAGATCTTGTTTCTAATATTTGGCACTCCCATTTGGTTGGCTCTCCCATGTTTATTCTTTGCAGGAAGTTAAAGCTCTTGAAGAGGCCCCTAAAAGATCTTAACAAACTCCATTTCAACCACATCTCTAAGCAAGTTTCTAGAGCAGAAGCAACTTTGGAGAATCTTCAGACAACTCTTCAGGCTAATAGGGATCATCCTCTCCTCTTGTAATAGTATAAGTAGTTTAAATTGTAATTAATGAATCTTAAGTCCGTTGAAAAAATTATGACAGAGGCTGTAAGTTCTTTCATGCCTTTATGAGTCAGAAGCATAGAATGAACTTTATCCCCGCAATCTAAAATAGTAATGGTCTCTTTAGAACTTCTTTGGAGGTTGTGGGGGAAGAATTTGTTAACTACTATCAACAGCTTATTGGCAGCTTAAAGGATACGATTCCTATTGATTTGGAAGTCATTCAAAGTGGGTTGTGCTTAGCTACCAGTGCTCATGAACTTCTATTAGCTCTTGTGACTATTACTGAGATAAAAAAAGGTGTTGTTTGGTATTGGCAATGATAAAGCCCCTGATCCTGATGGTTAGTCTTCTTTCTTTTTTAAGCAATCCTGGGATGTTGTTAGGGCAGATTTTTGTGCAGCTGCTCAGGATTTCTTTATCCTGGGGCAGCTTTTGAAACAAATCAACCACTCTATTATTGCTCTAGTTCCCAAGTCTGCCAATATCACCTTAGCTTCGGATTTCAAACCCATTTCTTATTGTAATGTGATCTATAAGGTGATATCTAAGATCCTATCAGGGCGATTAGCCTATGCATTTGCAGATATCATTAGTCCCATGCAAAATGCTTTTCTAGGTAGAAGAAGGATGACTGATAATATCTTTATAATGTTTTGGGTTCT
>Ga0325402_1008071_pt1 | contig 10026 bp, 5 predicted proteins | sample PopdelMetagenome_22_FD_207212 | JGI IMG/M metagenome (GOLD analysis project Ga0325402, IMG submission 207212) | Populus deltoides microbial communities from Bellville, Georgia, United States - Xylem-PdKOR-R3 | ecosystem: Host-associated > Plants > Phyllosphere > Stem > Wood/Secondary xylem... | reverse complement strand
CCTCTTCACAAATTTATGTTGTTTTTATCATCCTGTTTGCTGCATGCGAACAAGAAGTCATGACCACTCATCATCCATGAGCACATTAGTAGTTTGTTAGTAGCAGATATGCTGTCAAAGTAGATATGTGCTACCTCAGCAACAGAGTCAGAGAAAAATTTAATGGACAAGGCATCATGACGTTGTTTTTAAGAGTTGATCTGTTGATAGTGTGAATCTGTAGAACATGTGAAGAAGAGTTGATAGTGTGAATCTGTAGAGCATGTGAGGAAGAGTTGATAGTGTGAATCTGTAGAGCATGTGAGGAAGAGCTGATCTCTATCTTAATCCTCTTGGTTGCACATCAAGCAATTACGAGAGGTGATTATTCCCTTTCTAATTAGGAGAGAGCCTTTTTAAAACAGCAAGCAAAACAATAAAACTGCATCTGATCTGAGAACATGTAAAGGCCCCATGATGAGCAACTTCTCAACTCCCGGCAACTGTTCTGCCTAAGACACTCTTCATGGAGTTATCTTCTGAGAAATATAATAATATTCTTCAGAATCACATGGAAATTAATATGGTGCCGTAAGATACTATAGCATTTGTTCTAGCATGCAGTCGGCCAGTACCATTCACCATTGCGAACAACATTAGTCACCTTAGCTGATTGATCAGGAAGCCTAGTTAATTTCATGAATGATTGCCAAAACAAAAGTTCTTGCCAAAGGGTTAGAGGACGCTAGCTAGCTGCCCGGTGTTATATCCTTTTTCCGTTGGTACGAACAAAGAAATCTCAGACAACACTTGTCATTTTTCAAAAAAATAAAAAAATCAGATTGGAAGAGCGACAGAGGAAACTAAATATCTTAGTTTATAATCATGCAATATTATAAGTTTATTGTAAACTTGCAATCATAACAAAAAAACTAATATATATATGTAGAATAAATATTAAATTATACAAAAGAAATTGAAACTAACTCCTAGTATACATACTAAAACATATAATACATAAATTAAAAGCATATAAAGTATTTACTTGTTAAAACTCTCATAATTTAATCAAGATGATTTTTTTATTATCATCAGGGATCAATTATTTGTCTTTATAGATTTATTGCTTCTCATCTTATATATAAAAAAATTTCAATAAACTTTTTAAAATTGCAACAACACCATGTTATTTAGGTGCATTCTTAATAAGATTCAACAAATTTAAAAAAAGTTATATTTGATATCTCTTTATAAAAGCTAAATCTAAACTTTATAGTAAAAGAAAAAAAATAGAAAAACAAGTCTAAAAAAAAACCAACAACAGATAAAAAAAAAAAAAGAGTAAAGAACTTTCCATCTTTATAAGACACTTAATTATAGAACTTATAAACCAAAACATTAATTTCTTATAATCATGAATCTTTACTGTTTATGAAGAATTTTTATAATTCATGAATTTTTATATTTATAAATGTTAATAGTTCATGAATTACTCATAATAATATTTATTTTCATCATATAATTAATACATTAGTTCATATATTAAGATATTTTAGAGATTAAAATAAATTATTAATCAAACAGGACATTAGTATCAAATATTTTTTATTAACCAAACTCAAAACTAAATTAATAAACCCATAAGCTCATTGTCAAATCCACAAAATTATTTTGAATTTAAAACTTTTGTTATTCAAAGCTTTTTTAGAATAATTTATCATTCATATTTAATTGATCAATAACTATTAAAACGGAAGTTGACCGGAAAGACACCACCCATCAAAAACAAAAAAGAAAACAAAAAATAACCATCTAGATGGTGATCCAGTGATAAGAGCTTGAGATCAAGAGATTTGCTCTCTCTGTAGTCTCAGGTTCGAGCCCTGTGGTTACTCATATGATAGCTATTGGAGGCTTACATGGTCATTAACTTCAAAGTCCGTAGAATTAATCGAGGGACGCGTAAACTGGCCTGGACACCCACGTTAAACTAAAAAAAAAAAAATAAATACACATAATGGTCAATAGCTAGAATATGTAACCATCGAAGATTTATTCTTGAAAAAATATCGAATTTGTCTTTCATTGGTTTAAGGCTGGGCTGTATTGTTTCTTCCTACGGCTTTCTAGTTCCTGCTGGCCGAGAATGCCCATAGGACATAGAGCTGCAGTGTAAAATGGGCCTTGTGGGTTCATCGATATTGGGCCTTGTGGGTTCATCAATATTAGGCCTAAGCCCATATTAATGAAATGGTCACCGCTGCCACAGGCACCATGGCTGAAAACTGCAATCTGGGAAAGATTTGTTGCCGTTGATGCTGTCAATGAGACCGCTAATTCAAACAGTTCGATACCTTGAGTACTTTTTTAAATTTTAAATTATTTTTTTAAAGTTATTTTTTATATATTTTTAAATTATTTTTTGATATATTAATCTTAAAAATATTTTTTAAAAAATAAAAAAATACTATTTATATTTCCAAACAAAAAATAATTTGAATCATAACCATTATCACAATCTCAAATAGACTCAATTTATTAGCCTAGATTTGAAAATAACTTGTTCGATTAATAAATAAAATTTAAGAAAAAAATTGAAAAATAATAATAATGAAAAAAAACTCTTTTAACTTGTTTTATTACTTGATTTAAAATAAATTAAATTGTATGAGAATTACTTGAATATAATTTAATTAATTTATATGATTAAAAAATAAATAGAATAACATTAAAAAGTAAATATAATAATGAAATTAAAATAAAAAAATACTCTTTAAAAAAAAAGAATTTGAAAAAAGAAGCTTCATTATTAGAGATAATTAAAGTTTCAAAAGGCACTGTTGAAAACGATGGGAGGAAGCTGTAGAAGATGAAAAAGGAAGAAGAAGAAGATAATATGCTGGAACACCCTTTTTATTTGTTTAGGGTTCAAATAATTTATTTTCTTTGAAATTTCTTTAACTTGTTCTTGTTTCAAAGAAAATTATTCAAGCTGAAGAAGATGTACCAAAACAACTTATTTACAAATCAAGCCTTCCTCTACTCTTACAAGTTCTCATCATCCAAATCACTGTTCTGCATAAAACATTAATGAGATATTTTGAATTATGGTAATAATTGTTTTTTAAAATATTTTTTGCATTGAAAATTTATTAAAATAATAATTTTTTTTATTTTTAAAAATTATTTTTAATATTATTACATTAAAATAATCAAACATAAAAACAAACAGATATTAACTTAAAAAGCTAGAAGCCAATAATATTTGTCGAAACGGGCTTCTATCATGTCATCAGAGAACCAGCTCTGCCCCTTGCCTAGTTCTCATTATCCAAATCACTGCTTCTGCTTACAAAACATTTGCAGAAAATAACATAAAACACTAAGCTGAGTACACTTAACAAGGCTAGAAGCCAATAGTATTTGTCGAAACGGGCTTCTCTCATGTCATCAGAGAACCAGCTCCGCCCTTTGCCTCTTGAGCTTGTGAAATATTCTACTAGTGAAATCAACAGGGCACTCAAGAAGCTTCCCACCCCAAATACACTAGTGTATAGTGCAATTCCCATTGTTCTCATTCTTACAGGAACTTCACTATAGAAAAACTCTTGCATCCCAACAACAGTGAAGATGTCAGAGATGCCAAGCAGAATGTACTGAGGCAGCAACCAAAATATGCTTAATGGAACTTCTGTTTCCAATTTTGGATCAAGAACTTCCATTTTGCTGCTGATTTCGAGTCTTTTTGTTTCAACCAATGCAGCAATGACCATGGCTATTATGGACAGTACCATCCCGATACCCATTCTTTGAGTCACACTGATACCCTTTTTGTCGCGAGTAATCAGTCGAGTAAATGGGATCAGCAACGCATCATAAAATGGCATCAGGAGGATTATAGAAATTGTAATAGCACTTTGTAGTGTAGCTGGTGGGATCTTGAAGCTGCTGCCTACATTCCTCTTCATTGTCATTCCCTGTTTGGTGAAGAATGTGGCAGGCTGCTGAAAGATGACTGCAAACATTAGCAGCATCGTCCATATCGGCAAAAGCCTTAATACTACTTTTCCATTTTCAACTAGGTAGTTAATACCACTGCAGGGTTCCTCCTTCAATCCCTTGGCATTTCCCGAATTCTGACAAAGAGGTTTTTCTTGAAGCCTATAAACAAGTAAAAGAGTAGCATTAACATAAATACTCGAGGAGATTTCAAAGCAAAAATACTTACTGACAATACGAAATCTTACTCTAGCTCAACAACTTCAGGATTGTTGTTTGGTAAGGTGATTCTGCTATTCATCAATTTCGACAGAACTTCCTTAACGGATCGAACTATGTCCCGCGAAGGCCTCTCAGAGATGGCATCATCCTGTTTGTATGCATAAATTCTGCGTCCACACCAAAACAGTAAAATTGATGCTACCATTGCGATTGTAGGAATTGCAAACCCGAGTACCCAGCCAAATGTGTCTTGGATATAGGACATGACTGTGACACCTGCAAGGCTGCCACCACAAACCCCAAAATACCACCACTGAAAGAATAAGCTCTTCTTATTTGATTTCTGCCCATCTTTTGTGCTCGGCAGCGCATCATCGTTCGCAATTTGATCTGCTCCAAAGGCTTGTAAAGATGGGTTATATCCACCTTGTCCTAGAGAAATCAAACAGAGCGACCAAAACAGGTATGAGGAGCTTATTTTGTTGGTGGGATGCCTTGCCCAAGACAATGCTGTTGATGTCAATGCCACAAGTCCCTTGAAAGAACAAATTAAGAAGAAAAAAAGCAAATTTACCATGGAAAATCATAAACCGAAAACTGTCTCTACAATTACAGAGGCAAGTTGCTGTAAGCTTAATCATAATCAAGAATTTATGTATGGCTTATGATCACCAAAATATTTTCCAATTGCTGTAAGCTCACATAATTTCAAAAGCAGAAAATAAATAAAAAGAAATACTAACCACAACATAAATAAATGAAGAGGTTAGAATGGTGGAATACCGATCCCATGAATCAGCAAGCGATGCAACTAGAAGTGGTAACATCGATGTGAATCCACACCAATTATTAACAGTCTTGGCTGCAGCCGAGTTGCTCATCTTAACCACATCTGTAAGATAAGTTACCAAATTTGATGCCACCCCTTTGAATGCAAACCTTTCCATACCAGCTATCACTATCAAAACGGAAAAAACATAAAGAATTCAAATCAACTAACATCCTTTCTAGCAGATTGTTCATGTTCTAGCATAAAACTGATCAGTTATTCATCAGGGAAAATCTAAGAACTCATCAAGAAGATAAAAATATAACAACCTATGAGGAGAAAACATGACTTGTTGAGCCCTTTTGGTTTCTGCCCACTGGTCATGATGAGGAAGATAGATATGAAGCTGCAAGGTTGGTAGGATTAATACAATCATGCAGGTTGATTAAAAAATAAGATCATGCAATCCTATTAGGATCCGTCAATCCTGTTACAATCCCACTAAGCTCCCATCAGATTTTGACATCCTATATAGAATAGGACGACTCCACTGAACAGAATATACCATTTCAGATCCAGAGAAACACAAACTATCGACACAAGTTGTGAGGCTTTTAGAACACCATGACATTATTGGAAACCTTTTTCCTTTTCTTGTGCAACGTAAAGAAGATCAGGCGGGTCTTGTTTTATCATATATGACACGATAAACACTACTGCAATCCCCAGTGTTTCTATGCTTACAATGATAACACTTTCAACAAGAAAAAAGTTTGTGAATGCTGACATAGAGGCATTACCAAGAGATGGAAAATGTCGACATGCATTGAAACTTTACGTTTGTTTTGTTTTTGATATGGTTTCTCAAATGCTGCCACGTTTTCCATACGTGGCAGTTTCAACACTTGGCGTTGGATACTGTTGCCACTTAGTATTTTCATTGAATATTTTCGAAGTGTTTTTGTTTTGTGGGGATGCTTTTTCCTCCAATAATGGAGTCCTCATAAGTTAATCATAGGGAGGTATGCATGTAGAATCGGGTTGTTGTTTTTCATGAACATATCCAAGCTTGGGATTTGAGATTTTATTTGTATATAAATCTCAAAGAATTCTACACTAATTCTGAATTTATAACTTAACAATTATGAGTTGGAAAGCTTGATTAATTGAATGATGAATATAAAAGGAAAAACTTCTATATTATCAAGACGATTGTTTATATATATACATATATATATATATATATATATATATATATATATTTGAAATGATAGAAATTTATTCTAAATCTATGACCGACTCCAAAACTATGACCGAGATAAATTTATTTTATATATTTATCTTCATCCCTTCAATTAAATATATTTATGTACATATTATTTATTTTAATCTTTCATTTTATTTAAATTAAACAAATGCTAATATTGCAGTGAACAAACAGAGGAACAGGGGAAGTATGGCTGAATCAGAAGAGGCATCATTGGGTAGAGATTTCGTGTTACACGAGATTATATATAATTAATGTCCTTTTATCATAATTATATATGCACTGATCAATTTTATATAATCTTCCCTTCTGTTTTAAATGCTACATAAGCAGATTAATACATAAAGAACTGAAGATTATAGCTTACAAACCTCACCACTTGACGCCATCAATATATATTCGAAAGATGTCCTTTATTTTATTATGTATTGTTTTTAATACAATGTTTTAGCATCAATCACCAGCACTGTCAAAGTCACTTTGAGATAGTTTATTTGGCAATTTAATTACTGTGTTTTTTTTATCCACTAAAAGTGTGTTTGGTATGTTACATAGGATAGAACAAATAGAAATAGACAGGACTAAATTGAGTTGAGTTTTGGAAAAAAATTAAATGAAAAAAAAAATGAATGGTGAAGAGATAATGGATAATATAAAAAAAAATAAAGAATAATGATTTTCCTCTATGGTATTGGGAAGGCTTCTTTCACCTTATGGTGGGACAAGAATTTTGCTCTAAAGACAACCTTGAAGAATCCTTATCCAGCAGGCTGAGAAGAAGCAAAGGCAGCAGCAGAAATCCCCAGCAAGTTATGGAAGCGGTAACAGCAGCAAGCACGGCAGAATTCCCAACAGAGTCAGTGCAGGAGTCCTGGCGGATTGGGTTTTCCAGTACCTATAAGTCGGCAACCTGAGGGAGTTTCCTAGCGGGAATTGGACTAGAAGAAGGAGGAAAAATCCTACGAGGAAAAGGAGAAGAGAAGTCCAGAAATAAGAGGCATTCTATGTGGCAGAACCACTCCTAAAATCAGGCACTCAGCCAGCCAGGCTTAAGTTCCTCACTTGAGTCCTGAGTTATGATTTGTCTAAACTAGATTAGGGTTAATTATTTTCCACCGATTAGAAGCCTTATATATTAGGAGACTCATTTTTCTTAATTGGACCTTCCCCCCCTTTTCACACAAAAGATTCATTTCCTCTGGATTTTGTGGAAAGAGGGAGGGTCACTGCGATGTGGGGTAGCGACAGGGTAGATAGAGTCCATGAAAAATTTGAAGTACAATAGTTAACCCTTTATCAATCAAGGGCGCTGGTCATTCTACATTTACAGAATTCGTTTAGGGAAAAGGACAACAATGATCTTAGTTTTAAGAAAATCCTGAGCTGTAATTATCCAAATCAGCTTCAGGGTAGCTTCAAATGACAGCTCTCAGTTCCACCGCCAGGGATGATACGCTTTCTGGATTGGATATACGCGACGCTATTTCAAAGATCTTGATGGCATCTGTCATAGGGAAATTGAGTACAGTCATGATCTGAAGAGACGCTACTCTTAGAAGTATATACAAGCAATAAGACTCCCTAGATAACCAAGCAATGAAGGTTAATATTCTCTGACTCAGAAAGATATTACTGGTTATTTCATTAAGTAATCTGAAATGCTAATAATCCAAGTCTCCAACTAGCAGTGGTTTGTGCCATGACGTTGATGAGATCCAAGGATTTTCAAAGTTACAAGTCCAATGGAAAGTCAGAAACATAAGCTAACAGGATTAGGATCTAAGGAGTAATTCTGATATGATCTAATTAACTTCGATTACATCTTAGATTATTATTATGTAAGGCTATAAATAGATGAATCAAACACCTCTTTACAAGCTTTTCTGAAATTATCTGTCCTCTTGAGTTTCCATAAAATAAGTTGCATACAGATAAGAGTTCATATCTATGCCCATTTGTCGCAAAAATAAGCTGCCAGATTCATCCATGCATGTTCTTGTTTTTCTTACAAACAATCAGCTGACAAACTTGTTGGACAAGTGAATCCTTGGTACCAGCAGCTTCAGTTTCACCAGTAAGTGTGGCATGTCCTAGGTAAACTCCAGCTTCGAACTTGTTTCAATCCTGCACAAAAAACATCATCATAAGTTGATAGGATTTGGGTGCCTAAACATTAATAAACAAAATCTAATATGGAAGTTCCATTGCACGCTAGGATCGACTTCAAGCTTCATACATTTTCTTCCTTTCTTCATTGCTTCTCCTTCTTTTTGTTTTTGTTTTTCCTTCCCAATCGATTTCAAGCTAGTTGATATTACAGGTTGCCAGATTATTTCCACGCTTTCATTCTACCTGTTCTTTCAAGTCCCGACCCCTCTTCCAAGCTCTTGCGTATCGGGCTAAATCAAGTACTGCTGGCCCCTCTCCCAAGCTCTTTTTTGCTCAAGTAGAAAATAATTCCAGTGATGTCACCGCATGTTGCCCCGGGATCCCAACAATGGTATATATATGCATGCCGTTTTCGATTTTCCATTTCAATTATATTTAATCGCTGAAGATCAAGCACTCAAATTAAATTCATCTTAATTACCGCTCCTGCAGAACAAAACTGCCTTGGAATGGTTCAAAGAGGGAGGTTGTAATGTCTAAACCGGAATGAAAAATACATAAACAATAGAATCATAAACAGAAATGCATAAATTTGTCTCATTTGAAATTTATTTACCACGTTTTTGGTCCTTTAATTTCTTCAGGATCCACTACTGAGATCCTAAAGCCCACATTCGTCACCCTAAGAGCTGATGATGCCTTGTCGATCCCAGAGACCCTCTACCACCCTTCTAATTCATACATAGACTCTGGAGCTTGTGGCATTGCACAACTCATCACACATGAAATTATGTAAGAAATAGCTACATTATAAAACATAATTTAGTTCAGAGGTAAATATTGTTCCATTGCAAGAATTACAAGGCCGACCTGGAGAACGGCCTTTATGAGAATATAAGAACATCAGCAAGCTTCCACCACGAATAAAGAAAAACTTTCAGGCCACAAACTATAGGCCATCGCCAAGCCTTGGCTGGTGAAATATTCTTAAAAGGTAACCAACAAGCAGTAGCTCAACAGGCATCAATGTTCCCTTTACAAGGTCTCGAGTTGGAACCTATCGGAACAAAAAGGGTTTGTTCTTCTCCAATCTATGAGTTTGTATTGTTGTTTGGAAGTGCAGTCGAAACCGAAACCGAAACCTAAAAAAACAAAATGACAAATATATTGCTAGAAATAAAAACGATGAGACTCAAAAATCTTTAGAGTAGAAGTCCACTTTTCCAACAAATACATTGCTGAAATATTATTTTTGAAATTAAGATTCAAAAAATTAGGTGTCACTTATTATTATTCTTTTCACTTTCATATGAATTATTTTATTAATTTAAGTCTCCATTAAAACAGATTACTCTTCTCTGTGCAACAAACCGACTCATGATTATTTAAATTTATGATGTTAAAAATTGATTTTATTTTTTTAATATCTTATAATTAATGTATATTAGGTTATTTTCCATATATAAATTTATATATGAGCTATTTATGATTTTGACACACGTGTATAAACATTATCTTATAATTACAATTGAATTCCTTATTATTAAAAAACTCAAACTCATGAGTTTGACTCAAAACCCAGTAGAGTAGGGTGGTGGTCATGGTCATGGTCATGTGCATGCTAACCAAAATTCAAATGCAACCTGAACCCAAAACAATCCAAACCGAACCCACCTAACTT
>Ga0325402_1008066_pt1 | contig 10029 bp, 9 predicted proteins | sample PopdelMetagenome_22_FD_207212 | JGI IMG/M metagenome (GOLD analysis project Ga0325402, IMG submission 207212) | Populus deltoides microbial communities from Bellville, Georgia, United States - Xylem-PdKOR-R3 | ecosystem: Host-associated > Plants > Phyllosphere > Stem > Wood/Secondary xylem... | reverse complement strand
AAACCAAAATCCAATTTTCTATTTGATAAAAGTTAAACACTTCATCCATGCGATGTGTGATTACAGTCAACGTTTTAGAAAGCATGTATGGAAATATAATCAAGCAATTATGAAAACAAATTATAATATTTAATTATTCAAAACCCTTCATTTCATCTTTTGGTGTTGTGTTTGATTTTTTTCTATAATTAGTCACTACCAGAAAACCAGCGAAAAGCAACGGAATTACCGATAAAATTTTTTCGTCGGTAATTCTTACCGATGGAAATAATTCCATCTCCAATTCTATCAGTATATACCGACGGCATAACTCCATCGGCGTTCTGGTCGGTATATACCGATGGAATATTTTCTTCGGTATATACCGACCGGATCGCCGATGGCTTATATAGTTTGTTTGGAAAGATGCAACGGTGTGGTGACGTGGAGTTTTTTCAGACGATTTTACTGACGGAATAACCGAGAGATTCAAACCGAGATAGCCATACAGTGACGTGGCACTTTCACCGGCGGAATCACCGACTGGAACGTTCCGTCGGTGATTCCATCGGTAAAAGCTATTATATACATACCCCGTCTGCCGACACTCTCTTCCTGTGTTTCTCCTTCTTCTTCCCCTTCTTCTTTCCCATCCCACATCTCCCCTCCCAAACTACAGCCAACCACCCATCCCAACTCTCCACTCTTCTCAACACAAGCACTCAAGTTTCTTATACTTTTGTACGTGGTCACAATATCCCTTTCTTGTGGATTTTATCATTTTTTGTAAGTAAATCTATCATTTTTAGTTTTAACATTTAAATGTGAATTTTATTGTTTTTTTAGTATATATATTTTGTTAACGTATGTACTTGTTTGATTGTTATTTGTCAAAGAAACTTGTAGTATGAATGTATAATTTTATAATTGTTATAGTTTGTTTTAGATTTTGTCAAATTATATATGTTTGTAAATTGTTGAAATTTTGTTTGAATTACACCGAATTAAATGTGTTGTGATGAAATAAATAATTAATAGCTTGTTTAATGGGACTGTTTTAATTGTTACCAATTCTATTGCGAAGTTGTGATTTCTGTAAATTTATATATGTATAAATTTATATATATGAATGTTGATAGTTGATAATTGATAATGAATATTTAACCTAAGTGTTTTTTTAGTTTGTTGGATAATGTCGGGGAAAATCAATATTTTTGTTATGTTTTATAGAGGTTCAATAGAAGTCATGGATGATCGTTCATGGATGTATCAAGACTCACCCCAAGGATTGCGGAGGATGGATTATTGTAATGGTGTTCAGGGTTTTATTAATTTCGCAACATCTATTCCGAGGAATTTTACTGATGGCGGTATTAGGTGTCCATGCAGGAAGTGTAAAAATTTATAGAGGTTTACCTGTGTTGGTATGCACATGGAGAACTATTTGTTCCTGATGAGAGCATGGAAAAACAGGTGGTTGGGTTAACTTCTAGTGTTAGCAACATGCATGAAATTGGAAATGAGAACAATAATCCTTACAGGAATATGGTTATGGATGCAATGAGAATGAGTGAAGGTAATGTCAGGGAATGTCCAATCATAGAAGAAGAACCTAATGCAGATACAGCAAGGTTTTTTGATCTGTTGAAAGATTCTGACGAACCATTATGGGATGGCTGCACGAACCACGGTAAATTATCAGCTGTAGCACAGATGTTCACCTTCAAGTCAGATCATGGGTTGAGTGAGGTCGGTTATGACAAGATTATTGAATGAGAGAGAAGCATTTTACCTGAAGGGAACAGGCTGAAAGAAAACTTATATGCTGCCAAGTGCATGATGAAACCCCTCGGTTTAGGATATTAGAAAATTGACATATGCCCTAACTTCTGCATGTTATACTACCTTGAAAATGCTGAGATGACCGAGTGCATGACATGCGGGCATTCCCGTTACAAATCCAAAACTGGTAGAGGGAAGACTCTCGTGGCATATAAAAAACTTAGATACTTCCCAATCACACCTAGATTGTAGAGGTTATTCATGTCACCAAGGACTGCTAAGCACATAACATGGCATCAATCACACCATGAGGTTGATGGAGTGATGGTGCATCCTTCTGATGGTGAAGCCTAGAAACACTTTACAGTGTGTATTCTCACTTTTCATTTGAATCAAGGAACATGTGTCTTGGGTTATATACAAACAGATTCAACCCATTCGGGTCATTTGCTGCTCCTTATTCTTGTTGGCCGGTCATACTGACGGTTTATAACTTGCCATCGGGGATGTATATGAGACCGGAGTTCATGTTTTTATCTATGGTCATACCAGGTCCGAGCAGTCCGGGGCAGGATATAGATGTTTGTCTTCGTCCGTTGATTGGTGAGTTGATGCAGTTGTGGTCCTCTAGAGCTTTGACTTATGACATCTCGAGGAAACAGAATTTTGTTATGAGAGCGGCTTTGATGTGGACTATCAATGATTTCTCAGCTTATGGAATGGTTTCTGGTTGGAGCACACATGGAAAGCTAGCATGTCCATATTGTATGGAGAACAACAAGGCATTCACGCTAATAAACAGGGGTAAAGCTTCTTTTTTTACTGTCATCTTCATTTCTTGCCGCCGAATCATAGGTACAGAAAGAACAAAAATGATTTCTTTGTTGGTAGAGTTGAAAAGGATGTTGCACCCCCGCATCTTTCCGGTGAAGAATTGTTTGATGTTGTGTCAGAGTATGGTGACATTGTGTTTGGTCTCCAATCAGGTAAACAGAAGTTTCTTGGTTTTGGTTTGACCCATAATTGGGTGAAGCAAAGTATCTTTTGGGAGCTTCCTTATTGGAAGACCAATCTTCTCTGCCATAACCTTGATGTCATGCACATTCAAAAGAATGTGTTTGAAAACATTTTCAACACCGTCATGGATGTGAAGGGGAAGACAAAAGACAACATCAAGGCTAGATTGGATGTAGTGGTGTTTTGTAACCGTAAAAATATGGAGTTGGTTTGTGATGGGTCACGGGTCGCAAAACCAAAAGCAAGCTTTGTGTTAGAGAAAAACACACAAGTACTAGTCTGCAAATGGCTTAAGAGTCTGCGTTTCCCCGATGGACATTCCTCGAACATATCAAGGCTGGTTAATACGGAGGAATGCAGATTATATGAAATGAAAAGTCATGACTGCCATGTGTTTATGCAAACACTCATCCCATTAGCTTTTCGTGATTTGTTGCCAAAGGGGATATGGGATGCACTAACAGAGATAAGTCATTTCTTCAGAGATATATGCTCCAGCAAGTTGAATGTTGATCACATTGAAAGGCTTGAAAAGAATATCGTCGAGACAATATGCAAAATTGAGATGATATTCCCTCCATCATTTTTTGACTTAATGGAGCATCTACCCGTACATTTATCGTTTGAGGTAAAAGTTGGAGGACCGGTCCAGTACATATGGATGTATCCATTCGAGAGGTTAGATATTACAGGAGCTATGTAATTCATAATTAATTTTTTTTTAATTGATAATTTTTTATTTTATATACATATATATATATATATATATATATATATATATATATATATATGCAGGTACTTGTTCAATCTTAAAAAAAAGGTTAAGAACAAGGCGCATGTTGAGGCGTCAATATGTGAGGCCTATATTATTGAGGAGATCTCAATATTTATCTCATACTATTTCGAACCTCATTTGAGAATGAGGATCAACCGTGTTCCACGGCATGATGATGGTGGTGAAGTGCCTTTAAGTGGGAACTTGTCAATATTCTCCAATCTTGGACGACTCACACCTAAAAATGCCATGAGGGGAAGATATTTGTCTGAAATAAAGTTCAGACAAGCACACAATTATGTTCTATTTAACTGTGATGAGCTGGGACCTTTTATTAAGTAAGTAGATGTTCGACTTAAACTTTGTCAAGAGTGTACTATTTATGTTTTGTGATACCATAAACTCATATAATTTGGAACAACCTTGCAGGCAACATCGACGATACTTGTTGTCCAATAACTCACACCTAACCGAATCCCAGATCTTTCAATTACAAGATGAACAATTTGCCACATGGTTTAGAACACATGTAAGTCCTATCACAAACTCATTATCTCTTGCAATGTAATTAATTGTAGTCAATATTACATAATATCCGTTTATTGATTATTGTTGTATTTAATTTACAAGGTTTATCAAATGGGAGGTAGTGCTGCTATTTCACTGTCTTTACTAGGCCTGAGCCCTGAAAGAAAAGTCAAGTGCTATAACGGGTATTTTGTCAATGGATATGTCTTTCATACTGAAGAATACGGGCATGGAAGAAAGACGTACAACAATGGTGTTTGTATTAAGGGATTGACTTCTAGTGAGTTTGAAGTTGACTACTATGGTAGATTGGAAGAGGTCATCGAACTACAATATTATAGCGAGCAAAATAGAGTGTTTTTATTCAAATGCTATTGGTATGACACAACTGACAGAGGAATCAGAGTAGATCCTCACTATGGTCTCGTTGAAATCAACTCAAAAGCTAGACACCGCAACGTAAACGACGTCTTTGTTTTCGCAAAGCAATGCCAACAAGTTTATTACACATACACCCCTTCCTTTAGAAAGGACCGATCAAGAGTTGATTGGTTATCCATTTTAAAAACAAAACCCAAGGGTCGTGTCAAGGTTGTTCAGGATGAGAACGAAGACACAAGTGTGATAGATGAAGTCTTTCACGCTAGTGAGATGGTTGAACCATACCGAGTTGCTCCTTCGATTGACTTAGAAGAAAATTTAAATTTTCATGTTTTCAACGATAGTCTTGTTGATGTTGACGCAGAGGTGTTGAATGGTGTTTTGAGCTCTACTAGTGGAAAAGAGAATATTGTTGTAAAAGATGATAACCATATTGAAGAGTGCGATGAAGCTGATGATAACAATTCAATTGAGGACGAAGATGAAAATTCTGACTAACTAAACATGTTCTAAAGCTTTATTTTTATAATGTAATATTTTGGAACATGAAATATTTATTCTTCTTTAATGGTCAACTCTTGTTATTGTGTTGTGTGTGCTGTAAGTTTACAATTCAAGATTTTGTGAAGGGGATACACAAAAAAAAAAGAAATATTGACGGTTTCATCAACGGGTGCACCGACGGACTATAACCCGTCGGTATTTCACAGAGAGTTGAAAAAAATTTACAGGATTGTGCCACAATCACCGACAGCTTCACCGACGTACGTCACCAATGGAGTCACTGACGGGTTACGCACATCTCGAAGTGCACGCATGTCAGACGCGTGTCGGTCGGCACAAGTACCGACAGATCGAAAAGTCTGACGGGATTTTTGAACTTTTTTTGTTCGAATATCAATGAATTACTGACGGAATTCAATGCCACCGACAACAATAAATTTTCGTCGCTAATGCCGTCGGAAAAATTGATATATAAAACCCCCCTCCCCCCATTTGGTTCATTTTTTTCTCTTGGCTCCGTTTCTCTTCTTCTCCATTTCTCTTCTCCTCTCCATTTCTATTTGGTTTTTGGAAGAGATTTTATTGTTTTGGTGGTAGTTTTAAAAAGGTATGTATTCTTTTTTCTTTATCTTTGTATTTTTTTTATTTTAATTATGATTATTTTTTTTGGTGTTCTTTGTTTTGTGTATTGTTTGTAGATAAAAACTTAAATTCAACACACTATTAAGGGAAGTATTTTTTATTCCTAAATTTATTTTGAATTGGTATAGTGTTTTTTAGTTTTGTGTATTGTTTGTTTTGTGTTTAGGTTGTTTTGTATAGTGTTTTTTAGTTTTTTCATTTTATTTATTAATTTTATGATATTATTGTTTGTATTGCTATAATTGTTATTGTTGAATTTATGTTAAAAATGTTAATTTATATATATAGAATTACATTTAATTAGTTTATCTTAATTTAGGATATTATTGTTTGTATTGCTATAATTGTTATTGTTGAATTTATGTTAAAAATGTTAATTTATATATATAGAATTACATTTAATTAGTTTATCTTAATTTAGGATATTATTGTTTGTATTGTTATAATAGTTATTGTTGAATTTATGTTAAAAATGTTAATTTATATATATAGAATTACATTTAATTAGTTTATCTTAATTTATGATATTATTGTTTATATTGCTATAATTGTTATTGTTGAATTTATGTTTTAAATGTTAATTGAAATATAGAATTAAATTTAATTAATTTATCTTAATTTTAGGATGTTATTGTTTACATGTCATTGTTATTGCTTGTTATTACATTTTTATATTTATGTGTACACGTTAATTTCTATTTTGAGGTCCATTAGGGTCGATCGTGTTAGGAATGATATTGATTTAGTTACCTTTTGCTTTTGACCATGTAATTATTTATAAATTAAGAGTCTTGTCTCCTAAAACTTGAAATGTAATATTAATCCGTAAATTTGAATATATGACTTTAATCTAATGTTTGTAACTCTAAGTACCAATTTAACAATGAATGTTCTTTTACTTGAATTACATTATATGATGTTATTGAATAAGATGTTTTATGTTGATTATGATGAGTTGGGTTGAGATCCAGGATGATTGGATTGGGATGTGAAATAAAATTGGAAGTGTAATATGATTTTGTAGATAACTTGGGACCTCCTAGTATAGGGGAGACTCTGTCGATTTTTTTTAAATAATCGAAGTTAATTATGTAATTATTCTTATAAATTTGTGTAGATGCATAGAATGAAATCTACAGCATGTCGTCAACAGACAGTTGTAGTTAGTTCTTCTAGCAGCGAGGAGGACATATCCTTAGGTGCTGATCACGGCGAGGAATCTACGCCAACTTGTGATGCTGCTTCTTCTAGCGCGGTTTCACAGCGCAGAAGCGGTGTGCCTTCACAACGGGGTCAATTCACCCGCAAGTACCAGGCACAATGGAAGGATGACCTCTCAATGTAAGTTTTTTTTATATATATATACTTATTACATAATTTATGAACAACTAATTAATATTTTTACTTTTATTTAATTTCAGGTTCACAAACATTGAGGCTGTAAGGGCTATAACATTGGCGTTTAAATCGTCGATGGAGATTCCATTGTTTTAATAGAGCCAGGTTTCCAGACATCCTGAGTGGAAACCTAATATCGATGTATGGTTTAAGCGATTTCAGGTCGGTGTTAACTTTTAATTTCCAGCTTATTTTTAATAAATGATTTTTATAATTTTATATCTTGTACTATTTTTATTTTATATGAATTATTTATATACACAGAACAAATTTGAGTGGGATAGGGCAAACAACAATGTTGTGAGGAGGGTATGAGAGAATCACGCGGCAACTAGGTAACATCGAAAATAATATTTATTTTTGTTTTATAATTTTATGTTTTAAATTCTAATTTGTTATTATGGAAGTAGGTTGCATGATTTTTTGTATGACACCCAAAAAAATCAAAAAGACATGCGAGGGATAACGGTCTTGAAGGATGGAATGAGGTGGCGGTTTGATGGGAATTCAAATTTCCATTCATATCGGGGGAAATATGGATGGCACATGTCGCGGGGCGCGCGACGTCGTCTGGCGACAGCGGAGGCTCTCTGTCGTGCCTCCTGGTGTGAGGTGTTGTGTGTTGGGAAGGGTTTTTGGATTCAATCATAAAATTATGATTAATGTTTAGGAGTCGTCACCTAATATTATGGTCACTAGGAACCTATGGTCTGCGAGAGTCTGGGTAAGGGACTGGTTGTGCAAGGGGAAGAAACATCACCCCCAGTGCACCCTATCTAAAGTAAGCTGCATTGTTGTTTGATTGTTTTTTCTAAGTCGGGTTTCTATTCGTTGGTCTTTTCTAAGGCTCAAGGCAGATCTCTCTTCATGAGAGAGTCTCTACCTTATCGGGTTAAATCCTAACCGTTCTAAAGTCTGAATTTTACCATCGTATTTTTACACCTTTTATCTTTAATACTTAAGGGTGTATTTTATCGTGTAATTTTACACCTCACAAATATTAAAGTCTACATTTGGATCCTAAAAAAAAGATTAGAAAAAAAACAATTTTGACATGTTGGTCAAATCCTAATGGATAATCATAAACTGGTTACGATATCCATTTTTGAAATTTTTTTTTAACATGAAAAAGATGTAATTTTTGTTTTTTTTAATGAAAAATATGCTTGGAAAAATTTTAGGATTTGGCCGTATGCAACAAAATATTTTTTCTTTTTGAAAATGTTTTGAAATATTTTTTTTTTGAAACATTTCAGAGAAAATCGGGTATTTTAATACCGGATTTGTATTTACAGTGTAAATATACAACCCGATATTATGCATAATTGGTAGAAAAATATACGAGAAAAATCACAAATTTTTTTTAAATGATTTTTGAAATTTTTTTTGGATTTTTTTAAATGGGGGCCGGGCCAAACCCAGTCATTTGGGCTGGGCCAAAACTGGCCCGGCCCAAAGACAACTTAATTATTCTGCCGCTGTATGCAGAAATGGATTCTATATGCAGCGGCCCCGACAAAGAAGAAGGAGGCAATGCAGGGAGGAGATCCACCTAAGGTGGTGACGGTCTTTGGTCGTGCTGGGGATGTCTGGTCAGTGGCCGGAGTCAGCTGTGAGAGGGAGAAGAAAAGGTTGCAGAGGAGAGAGAAGGGCTGGCAGGAGAAGAGAGAGAGCCGCGGTGGCAGCTTGGTGGTTGTGTTGACTGCCTGCGGTGGAGCTGGTGGTCGGGGTAGGAATGGTGACAGTGTTGGCTGCTTGTGGCTGAGGAAGAAAGAAAAAGATGCAAAAGAAGAGAATCTGCAGAGAGGAGAGGAAAGACCTTGTGGTGGCTGTGCCTATCGCCGGTGAGGATTTGGGTTCGTGGGGAGGCTGAGACGCCGTCTTTTGGTGGATGAGGAATGTTTCTGTGGGGTCTTCAAGGGCTGAAGAAGCAGTGGGGAGAGAGAGAGAGAAGAGAGAACGTTGGCTAGAAGAAAAACAGGGGACAAGCTGATTTTTTGGCTTATTTTGGACCCGATTTTCTCCTCCCTCAGGCCATCAAATCCACCCCTATTTATAGGCAGTGGAAGAGGGCAATCTTGTCTATAATGGAGAAAGATTTCAGCCCTTGATTCAGATGGGAAGGATCCCAACCGTTGGCTCAAAGTAGGCATGATGCACTGTCAAATTGTCAAATCTACAGCTGCAAGCTGCCTGAGTTAGCCTCTTTGGGGTGGTGCCACGTCTGGTTATCTACCAGTGAGCCGGTGAAGACCATACCCCGACGTAGAGGGATGTCTGGTGATCAGTTTCGTGCAAGTTTTGGCAAATTTGGTGGACGTTAGGTGCATTAAATGCACCTGCAAAGGAGGTGACTGAACCAGTTTTTCAGGGAAAAAAGAAGAAGATAATGAATAATGTTCAGGATTCTGTTTTGGCCAAAGTTCATTTCCGTCCTTCCTCTTTCAATTGCTTTCAATTGAACCCCTAATTGACCCTAAATATTTGCAATTAAGCCCCTGATGACCTTCAATTGGAACCCCAAAGTTATGCACCTTTTGCAAGATGGTCTTTGGTCTCAGATTTTGTCAATTTAACCCCTAATTGACCATCAAACTTTCAATTTCTTCAATTTCACCCCCTGGTTTTTGTCAATTAAGCCCCTCAATTGTGGCGTTTTTTGCAGATTGGTCCTTAGCTGCAAATTTCTTCAATCCAGCCCTTAATTGACCCCAAAACTTCAATTTTCTTGCAATTTGGCCCCTGATTTCAATCAATTAACTTGGTAAAAATTAAATTTGGTCTCTTAAAATTCCAATCTCCTCAATTAAGCCTAAATTAGGCTCCCAAACTTAATATTTCACCAATTAAGCCTCAAATAAAATTAATTTGACCCATTTAAAGTATAATTAAGTTCTTGCACTTAATTAAATCCTTTAATTGGACCCAAATTAATTCTTAAACATAATTAAAATTTAATTTGGCCCATGATTAAATCAAATTGGCCTATTAAAAATTTAATTATGTCATTGGACTTAATTTTT
>Ga0325402_1008065_pt1 | contig 10030 bp, 4 predicted proteins | sample PopdelMetagenome_22_FD_207212 | JGI IMG/M metagenome (GOLD analysis project Ga0325402, IMG submission 207212) | Populus deltoides microbial communities from Bellville, Georgia, United States - Xylem-PdKOR-R3 | ecosystem: Host-associated > Plants > Phyllosphere > Stem > Wood/Secondary xylem... | reverse complement strand
AAAAAAAAAACACTCTTAAAGATCAGATCAAAATATGGAACTTGTAGCATATTTTCTAACGAGTTGAATAGAATTCAATCTATTTCAGACGACAAAATAAGGATAGGATGTGTTTATGCCCAAGAACCAAAAAGTCAGTGATATTTGGAATTTTATGTCGTGTAGAAACATGAATGGATTCTTATTTTAAACCTTAAAAAAAAAAAAAGTTTTGCGGTCCATTCCCACTATCAGCACCAGTTGTTTTATGTACAAAACATATTTATATGAGACTAATATGTCCACTTTCAAAATTTCTTCTCGAAATTGAAGAATATTGTAATGATGATTTTATGTTTTGAACAGTAACTAATGTTGATATTGCTTCAAATTAGGGTCCCAGATGATGAAGCAAAAGAAGTCCAAGAGTAGCACTCTGAAGGCAATAATAGAACATATTTATTTATAATCACGTACGTTTAAAAAAAGAACATATTTATATTTATCTATGATGTTTAATTTGTAAGGATTTAATTATGAGTTGTTTTTATTACATTAATTTTCTAACAATCTAATAAGATAATATCCTTAATTGTTATTTTAGATTAAATTAACAACATAACAATATACTAAAACAATTGATTGGTTTTTTTTTTTGAAAGACATCACAATTGCTCATCGATCGACAATTAATAAAACAATTAATTTAATATTTGGGTTTTGAGAGTCTTCTTATATAGCTCCCTCGTTCTATTTTAACTATCATACATATCTTTCATCTTCATTCTTTTCACTTGACCTCAAATTTAATAACTCTGTGCAATCCTTAGGGAAGTCGATGGTGAGAAGGAAGAATCCAATTGAGCCACCATCCATGGTGCAAGTCTATTTCAATCTTATCATTAACTTGGAGGACCACCACAAGAATCTATCTATCGCATTTACCTGGCTGGCAAAAATAAGGCCATTATATTGCCAGACTAGATCGATATCACATCCAAATGAGAACCTGGAAATTAATCAATGAAGAATTTTTTATCCTTTTCGACATGTGTAGGTCCTACATTAGAGGCTAGGTGATTCTCTTCTGATCCTATATAACGCTAAGGCTTCCTCCACATTGCATCCATCCTCAGCTTCTGTACTTTGATTACAAGTCGTTAGTTTTCTTATAGCAAGCAAAAGATATGGCTCAAATTGGCAAGAAGGAGGTCAAGACACCAATTCAATGCTCTGCTGCTAAGTTTTATGAGGTCTACTGGAAAGAAGCGTACCTCTTGCCGACGATTTCTCCTCGTAATGTTAACAAAATAGAACTCGTTGACGGTACTTCTAGTTGGGAGAGTAAAGCATGCTCCCGCAAGCTCGTTCACTTCGATGAAGGTTTGAACTCAGACTTCGTAAAGGAGGGGAGACTCTCATTGACATTTTCAATCTTTTTTCCTTAAGATAATTATCAATTAATTACTTTGTTCCACAATTTTTTTTATAGCATTTGTTTTCCTTGAGCATGCATGAATATATTTTAACAAGCAGCGGCGCCGTTGTTTTTTTAAATAGCTGGACTTGAGCATTTCAAGGATGAAGTGATAGAGATTCACCCTCAAGCGAAGAAAACCACCTACAAGGTGTTGGAAGGAAACATGATGCTTTTCTATGACAGCTTCCAGGCAACTCTTGAGGTCACTGAAGGCACCGCGAAATGGACTGTTGAATTTATAAAGAAACATGACTTATGCCCAAATCCTGATTATTACTTGCACCGTTTAGATTCCGTCAACAAGGATATTAATGCTTACCTTCTTCCTATTAACTAGGAACAGCACGACAGAACATGCCCTTCGTTTAAGTGAAGCTAGCTACTACGTACGTGGTACTGTGAAATAAACGCTTCAAATTAAAGGTGCATGTAATTCCCAGGCCCTAATATATAGTATAGAGCACTTTAGACCTTTGGATACCATCAGTTAGGCTGTTGATCTTCCCTTCTACAAGGTGTGTGGCATGAAAAGATATATAAGCCTGGTACGTACCTGTATAATAATTCAGGTGGCCATCCTCTGTGTAACTTTGTGTGATCTAGTAATTAATAATATGTGCTCAATTTCCTTAAATCCGTCGTTCGGAGTATTATTTTCGTTCTGAATCTATTTTTTAGTGAATCGTTTTGTATCTGTTGAAAGTTTTTTTCTTCCCCTTTTATCACAAATTTTCACGAACAAATTGAAAATTACAATATTTTTTACCTGATTAATTAATTTTCTCCATTGATAACTAGAGAAGAAGAACCCAACTCGTGATTCCAAGATCAAAAAACTTTGAATATTGTACGTCAACACAACTTTTATCTCTAGCAAATAAATTATCGCACGGATGTATTAACAAGTACTTTATTATACTTCTATTCGTACAGAGGAAAAAAAAACTTGGTAGATTTTTTATGGTATCAACTTAATTACTTATGTGCGTGGTGGTTATTATATAAATTTCTTAATTAATGTGAAATCATCCTGTCTACTGCGCACGTAGAAACTAGCAGAAAAATATTGTTTTTTTGATAATTATATTGCAGGGATGCTAATTTAAACTTGACAAATATTGAGTCAAATTGAACTGAATAAGTAGTTTTTTTAAATAATTAACTTCTATAAATAAATTATAAAAATTATTAAATCTATCTCAAAACTTGATCTAAAACCAACCCCACACACATATATAGAAAATAGAAAAGCAGATGACATGTGTTGCTAAGTAACTTCAAATTTATTATAAGAGAATATTATTCAATGCGGTGATTATTGCTTTGAGTGTATTTTTAAGAGAGAAAAGTTTCAATATAGAACTATCATATTTAATTATGTTTTTTGTTATTTTTCATGACATTGTCAATAATTTTAACAGTCATAGTATCACGATACTTCAACTTTCTGATTATAACATACAATTGTTAAACACCTTTATCACATGAGTGTTGATCCAAATTCTTTGCAGCCACATTATCCATGCACCTAATTTTACAGTATAAATAATAATTTTGCGGTTGTATTTCCATGAACATTTGTTATCCAAGTTAAAATTTAAATATTTTGGATTTGAGATTCTATTTTCATAACCCTCCAAAAGATTTTGAAAAAATTATACGATAATGATGCATCTTAAAAGCTCTAGAGAGTTTTATGAATTTGTGTCGTTTGACATCATATTTTTCAATATTGACTAATAGATACCTTGATGACCCTTTGATCATACTTTATATTCTTACTTCACTCACTTGCGAGTTAAATAATTTTAACACCCAGCTTTTAGGTGCAAGTTGTATTTTCTATATTGTACTCACATAATGCTTTATATATTTCATTTGTCATTATTGATTTTTTTTAACTTTTGAGATGAGAAGTCTTTGTGTTTAGTTTTATAGTTTGTGATATTATATGTTCTTTTGATAGATGGTTTTGCTTGACTTAATGTTCATGAAATATATTAATTAACAAACATAGATTGTAAATTTAGTTTGTTACAAAAATAGATAGATATATGACTTCTATTTAAGGCAACTAATTATGTTCATGAACTTATTATGGTTAAACAAATACATATAAGAATAACAATTCATAATTTTTTTATAACCCAATTTTTTACCATCTTTTTTATATATTTTTTGAAAATTAAAGAATCCCAAAAAATATGTTTTTTTTGTCATTTTTAATTAATTTTTATTTGCTAAAATAATCAAAAACATATATAAAAAATATAGTCGAGGTTGAAATGAGACCAATAATTTAATATCCCAGACAAAAATTAAGTTTGGGGAAATTTTAGGCCATAATCGAGGTTTGAATTGAAGAGAATTAAGAAAAAGGGTTAATTTTATTTAATTTGGTTAAGATTGAAAGAAATTTAAAGTTCAAGGATGAGTTCGAAATAAATAGTAAAGTTAAAAATCAATTGAGGGCTTAATTGAAGAAGAAAATAAAAATTGAGAGTTAAATAGGTTATAATTGCATAATTTTGTGAACCAATGATGAATTTGCAACACATGATTAAATATAAAGGTCTATATTGATTCAATCGAAAGAAAAAGAGGATTTAGGGCAAACTGAATGAAATTGGAAAAATTCAAAAATCCAAAGACTACAAAGAAAATAAGGAAATGTTTATCCGAATTTGTTGTTTCAATTTAATTCAATCCATATAATTTAATTTAGTCCAAATGATTCATTGATTTCAGTCATATTAGTTCCATTTGAGTCCAATTGAATTATTTTAATTCAATTTAGTTCCCAATTAATTATTCCAATTAAATCAGACATTTAATTCTAGATTCCAAAGATTTTAGTTGATTAAGCTGCACTTAAAAATCTAGAAATTCAATCCAAAAACCTCATCAAATCCAATCTCAAAATTCTTTCAAAACATCATTAATTTTAGATTTTTTTTTAAAAAAAGAGAGTCGAATAACAGGCTTTGGAGGTGGGGAGGGGGTGCCACTGTCTAAAAGAAAATATCTCATTGTCAGCCTTTTTTCTCTACTAAAAGAAACTATCTTCACCAAATAGCTAAGCCACATACTATAACACATATTATAACCCTTTCCTTTCACCACAACACAGAAACCCGACAATTATGCTCTTTATTTTTCTCTTATAACTCCTTTACCAAATCAACTCACTTCATCTCCAGCCCTCATTTTCTTCCCTAATTTCTTCGCCATAAAACAGATAGGAAACCAAAACAAGCACACGTAAAATCTCTCTCCTCCACACCATTTGCACTTTCTCATGCTGCCCAAAACAAAGAGAACATATCAATATTGCCCTCTAAAATAATCTCTCATCTACCTTCTCATCCTTCAGCAACATCCAACTAACATGGTCTCTTTCTATTTCATGCTAAAGAATCACCATTCATGTTTGTCACTAGCTGAATAAACCATCCCCTCTCTCTCGGCCATCTACTCATTCCCCACCAAAATAGACTCGCGGTGTCTTACACCACTAAAAACTCCCAACATAGTTGTCGTCATCAATAACAACCCGCACATGCAATAACATTGATGATTGATACTTAGCAACATCATCATCCAACATAATTCAACCACACCACTAAATGACAACCAACAGAAAGTAGAGAGAACAAGACATAGAAACAAACCAGTGGAGAGAGAATTGAAAGGAAGAAGGGTAAAGAGAACCAAAACTATTTTTTTTCTGATTTCTATTTTTACAGGTGAATTTGAATCTCACAACTAGCATAAACATGAAAAGCAAGAGAAGATCTACCTAATTCACCGGTCTCTTTATCCTTCAAGCGGTGCTAACTTGTGCTCCCATATAATGGCAACGATGATGGGCGTGAAACTCAGGCGCTGCCATTGTCCAAGCAATTCTAGCAACTCCTCTAGACCATTTAGATTTTACCCAAACTCTTCTAGAAGGTCTACTGTAAATTTTGAATGATTTAATATTTTGAGTTTTTAGTGAAACTCAGGCGCTGCCATTGTCCAAGCAATTTTGTGATAATTGTATAAATATGCGTAATCGTAAGGTGTGTGCTAAATAGTGAAAGAGAATGTATGTAGGTGATACATGATTTTATTTTATTTACATGTGTTAGAAAAAAATAAAAAAAACAAAGAAGCGAAAAAAAATACACATCTTTGTATATTTTGTTTTTTTACCATGTTTGAATAAAAATTAAAAAAGAAACCATTTTTGCATGTTTTTAGCATAAAAAAATGTGTTTTCGGTATTTGTTTAAAAAGAAACCCAAAGAGACTGGATTAGGGACTTCATTAAATAAATTGAAAACCAAGAACCAAACTAGAAATGTACGTAAATAAAGGGGCTGAAATTGACCGAATCAGGGGCTAAATTGAAAAAATTAAAAGTTTGTTGATCAATTGATGGTCAAAATGCACAAATTCAAAATCAAAGACCAAAGTGAAAAAAGCGGCCAACTTCATGGATGGCATCTAAATTTGACAGGGATTCAATTGAATTGATTCTTAAATCTCAATTGAGGACTGGATTAAACAAACTGAAAATTTAGGATGATTTGGTTATTGAAACTTTTTAGCGCCCTTTTCTTTTAAATGAAACGACGTGTTTTGTTCAAAACGACATCGTTTCATTCACATTTCATTTTTTTAAAAGAGAGAAAGCAGCAAATGGTGCCATTTTTATGGCACTGTTTGCCATCTTCTTCCCCTAGACACGCAAAGACGAGGGAAGAAGGTTTCCCCCCGCATTTGCAATGCTTGTTTCTCCCTCTCTCTCCCTCCCACTTGCCCAAAAACCCCAACACAACCCACATCCTCTCATGGCCTACCACCATGATGAAAAGGGCAGAGGAGACAAGCCATGCGGGCAACTGCACAGAGGCCGCTCCAACCACCCGACCCCTTCATGATAACTGGACAAGGGTAGGGTAGCCATCTCTTCCACCACCCCTTATAAATATCCCCTCACCAGAAGGTAAAGGGATGAGAACAAGAGAACCAAAGGAATGAAAAAAAAAACAAAAAGAATAAGAGGGAAGGAAAAAAACAAAATAAAAAAAGGAGAAAAATATGGGAACACAAATAAAGAAAAAAAGAAGAAGGGAAGAAACATAAGAGAAAGAGATAAGAAAGAAGAGAAAACAAAGAGTGATAGGAAAGGGAAAGAAAAAGAACCACCGGCCAGCAAAGCCACCCTTCCCAGTGCACAACCTTCTCTGTGAGAAGAAGAACAAGCAGCTCCAGCTCCGACAAGGACAGACGACATCATGAGCCACCACAAGTCAACATCCACCTCATTTCTTCTTCTTCTCTTTCTTTGCGTGCCGCCTTCACTATTCTACAAGTGAATAATGGAGAGTGAATTAATTCACTCTCTACTATTCGTTGTGTCAAATAGCATCGGCCCCAACCAAAATGGCTAGGCCAGGTCTGGCCCCATACAAAAAAAAAACATTTACTGGACTAGTATTGGCCCAACACCCTTTTGGGCTGGTATCAACTCAACCCCTGTCTTGGGCTGATGTCGGCCTAGTCCTTTTTTGGTCGAACTCGAGCCAGTTTCCTTCTAGGTCGAACTCAGCCCAAATGTGGTAGGCTCAACCCACTTAATTAGGTTGGGCCCAACCTAATGTATTTTGTTATAATATAATAATATATAATATATGTTATGTGTTAAAAAAAATTTAAATCCTTTCAAAAAAATTTGTGGTTTTCTCGCGTTTTTTTCTACCAATTTTGCTTAATATTGGTTTGTATTTTTATACTTTAAAGATACAAATCTGGCATTAAAATACCTAGTTTTTTTCAAAATATTGCAAAAAACATTTATATAGAAAAACAAAAATATATATATCTTATTTTCATGCATACGACCAAGTCTCTCAAGCTTATAAGAAATTTTCATATTGTATTTTCAAACAACAAAAAATCCAAAAACAATATATAGTATAATGCATTTTGAGCTTTAATAACCAGTTTATTAAAGTCATCAGAACTAGGCCAATATTTCAAAAATACTAAGAAAATTATTTTGTTTTCTTTTAATATCTGGGATTACAAACTTATACTTAAGACGTATTTCTAATATTAAATAAGAGCTAGTTTTGTTTTTGTTGACGTTAGAATGATTAAGTTTTACATGATAAGATAATGATCTTTTTGCTGAGGATGACTTTTTTTTAACTTTAGACAAACCGATAATTAGAAAATATGACAATACCTTAGTTTATTATCAGACAATTAAACAATGCAGTTTACCTTAGGTATAACGTATTAAGACTGATAATACATTTCCTTTACACAATCAATCTCCGTATCCGGTATTTGAGACCAATTAGGGTTTCTAGTGATTAAAATACTGGTTGGCGACTCTTATTCCCCTTTTCAACTAATAAGACAAGAATTATTTGTCTCTCTCATTTCCTAATACCATCCGAAAGTGAACGATCGTCTCGACGTCACACACGTGTGGCAATTGTAGAACTCATCATCATCATTATAACAGTCTCTCGTCACCTTATTAACAAATCTTTACCTTCTACAATCATTATAGTGACGTCTTAGTTTACCATATTTAAAACGAACTTACATATGGATTGGCTAGCTTAGCTACTTCATTGTGCTTCCTCACCACTAACTTATCTGGCTTGACAACTTTTTGGCGAGCATTTTACTTGGTTAGCTAAAAAGCCTTGACCATCCTAGCCCCTCTCTTGCTGGTTTCTACAAATTTTTACAACTTATTACTACTATATGACTGCTCATATAGTAAGTAATATTTCTACTTTCAATGCTAGATTTCACGTGTTATTAAGTGCACATACCATCCATGTGCTTATTTTATATTTTGATAGTAGGTTTCAAACAATCCAAATACCTAGCAACTATCTAGCCTTCAATCTCTTACAACTAGTTATGCTTTGCTAGATTTATAAATTCAATGATGTATTAATGGATAGTCTTTTGATCCAGAGTACATTTATAATATTTATAAAACAAGTACTATTCAAGAGCTAAAAATAAAAATTAATCTCTCAACAATTATCGTATTTAAAACCAGGATGTAATAGGTTGTATATCTTATGCGATCAGATCAATTTGAACCTTTCTCCACTAAGAGGAAGCTCCTCATTTCAACCTAATGACAATCATTTATGTCATCTCTTCTTCTAACAACTTGTCATACTCCATTACACTATCATAATTAGCAAGCTAGTTAATGAGGTTCTTTATTTCCACGTCTCTATTAAAGGTGACTATGTTAATGTCCAACCAAAACATATTAGGGTCATGAATTAGCAAGCTAGCTAATGAGATTCTTTATTCCCAAGTCTCTACTAAAGGTGACTATGTTAATGTCCACCCAAAACATATTAGGGTCATGAATTTTCAACCAAAATATATTAGGGTTATGGCTAAATCTATCACGCTTCTCTTCATCTTCCCCATTATATCCAACAACCTCTCTCCCTCTTACTACTCCTTTATCTAAATTCTCTTTGGACCTAATAAACTTATGGATTGTGTTCTACAAGAATATATAGGTCTTGGGTGTATCACCAGGAAAATCTCAATCAAAACATTTTGATACCTCATTAAGTGTTCTGTTTATATGGATAAAAGTTTTCTGTAGACCTCTAATCATACCATCTAGGTTGTCTAAGCCTATTTAAGAGTCCTCACAATGTCCTTAATGATCTGCATACCTTGATCAATGAGCGTTGTTACTATTGTTCTTTAGTCAAGTCAATCCCACTCTGACGTAATTTAATATAGAATATAGCATAATGATACAAGGTTTTTTAATACTAAAAAACTCTAAAAAAAACACAATAAACTATGAAACAAAACTTAGAGTCTGGTAAATCATGAATATTCAATAAACGATGGTTAAAAACCTATAAATAGCACAAATAATTTGTCCTAGTTGATTAATGGCTAAACTAGAAAATTAAAAATAAACTAGAAAACTGGAAATTAATTCTAGAAATATGAAAATTAGAAAAAGAAAAAAAAAAGAGTCATTGGAGTGGGTTCTGACGTCGAGAATGGCCTCTGACAGCTTTTGTGGCCTTATGATTTGCATCAACTGGATACTCAGACCAAAAATTAACTATGAGTAGTATATGTTTTTACTTCAAAGTCTTTTCTTAGGCGTTTGTGTATCAGTGTGATCCATGAACTCATTAGCTAGATAGCAAACATCATTGTTTTTCATCTTCAAGAATAAACAACACTTCAATTATCTATCCGAGAAAAATAAATATATTTTTCTTTTTTTTTGTTTTTATTTTAAAAAAAGATTCATACATGATACCCTTTGAAAAAAGGGATATAAGTACATATAAATAGAAATTCAAATATTCAAAACTAAGATGCTATTTATCTAAGATCGAAATAGTAACTGATAGGCTAAGTCTCTCACACACACACACATAACATAATCTTGAGATTAAAACTTTAGTACCTAACATATTTTTTAGGTTGATAGCCACTAGGCATCACGTGGGTCTGAACTACAAGCACAGTGTAAATTGTCCAATGCTTTCTAAA
>Ga0325402_1008063_pt1 | contig 10031 bp, 5 predicted proteins | sample PopdelMetagenome_22_FD_207212 | JGI IMG/M metagenome (GOLD analysis project Ga0325402, IMG submission 207212) | Populus deltoides microbial communities from Bellville, Georgia, United States - Xylem-PdKOR-R3 | ecosystem: Host-associated > Plants > Phyllosphere > Stem > Wood/Secondary xylem... | reverse complement strand
TTCTTTATTAGGATGTTTACCATATATAACATAGCCCTTAAAGTACTCAACTATTTAATAAAAATATGTTTGCTTGCTCTAAAACCTAATTTTCCATATTTATGAAAAGATTTATGAGCCTAACTTACAAATTCTCATTGGCATAAGGGAATGGGTTTTAAGGATATATGGTTAAGAATATGGGAAATAATCAATAGTGCATCTCTCTAAAATTAATTAGAAAGTTAGTTTATGACATTATAGATCTAATTGTCTTTAAAAATGTATAATTCTTTCTCTATACAAAATACCATTTTTATTTTTTATTTTTTATTTTTGTAGAGTGTAAAGGATTGTTAATTGTCCATATATCTTTTTTTTCCTCACATAATTCTTTGAACTATTCTAATAAATGCTTTCGACCTCTATCAATACGAAGAACCTTTAAGTTCTTTTTTTACCCTAAACTCATGTAAAAAAATGTCGAAATAATCTAAGGCCTCTAACTGGTGAGATAACATATACACAACACCATACCAGAAGTAATCATTTGTGAAAATTAGAAAATAAGAAGCCTCATGGCATGTCTTTATATTCATAGGTCTATAAGTATTTGAATGGACTAGATCTAATGAGTAACTTTCCTTTCTAGCCTTACCGAAAGGCTTTTTGCATGGTTTTCCTACCAAATATGGCTCACACATAAGCATGTTTATTTTAGTGAGTGAGCCTATAAGTCATCTCTAGCTAGTCTAGCTAATCTATCTTGTTCAATGTGTCATAATCTTGTATGCCATCTAATTAAATCATATATAATATCAAAAGAAATAAAACATGTCATTAAAACAATGTCATTATTAAAATGCAAGTCCAAATCCAACATAAAAGAACCTTCACCAAATTGACCACGTCCAAAAAAATTTCTACCTAAACAAATATCCATTTAAGTACCTTCCAAGTAAAAAAGAAAAACCTAAACGGAATAAAGCTAAACTAATAAGATATTACAATAGGCATTTGGGGCATACAACACGTCATATAAACAATAAGTTGCATTTAGTGCACATCCTTAAACGATATGTGCCAACTCTAACGACATCAACCTGAGTGCCATTACCCATAGTAACGTAATGACTACCTACTGATAGACACCAATAATCTATGTATCCAACTCAATCTTTAGCTATATGTTTTGTTGCTTTCGTGTCTATGATCTAACCAAAGATAATATGAGTAACAAATATGTGTGAGCATATATACCAATAAGAGGGCTAGGATAGGGTTGTACCTTTTTTGGCTCAGAGCAATCCCAAGCGAAGTGATCCATGTTTTCATAGTTATAGAATTTAACCTTGGTCATGTTATTCTTTCTACTCTTACCTCTATGGCATTTGGTTACTTTGCCAACTCTTGGTGCCAAATTTGCAGCATCATCTTGTAGAGCTTCGCTTCCTTTTGTTGTTCTTTGTGTTTAGGCTTGAATGCCCTACACTATCTAATTTTAACTGCTAAAATTGTAGTATAATTTGCCTATCCACGCTTAAACTCAAGTTCAAGATGTTAACTAATATGATTGTAGGTCTTAATACCCTCATTGTGTATTAGCACCATCTTCATATGGTCCTAAGAGGATTCAAGTAAGGATCTAATGACAACCTGGACTTGTTGTTTATCAGTGATTTTATTACCAATTGCTTGCAACTCTCTAATCATAGAGGACATCAAGGTTGTTAAAAATCGCGATTTTAACACGGTATGGAAAATGTAAAACAAACTCGGATCGTAAAAACGAATCGTAAAATTATAAAAAATTTTAAGATTATGCTATTTATTTTAATTTAATTTAATTTTTATTGATAAAATAGTTATTTGTGCGTTGTATGTACTTAGGATTAAGGTTGGAAGTTTTTAAAATTATATCAATTATAATGAATTTTTTCTTTTCACCTATAAATATCAGTATATTTGAACCATATATCTCTGTATAAATTGGAATGATTCTCTTTATAAGGTATAGATAAAAAAAATAGAGTTATTTTAAAAAAATTATATATCCAATTCAAACCTCGATGAAAAACTGTTATGTTTTGCTTCTTATTATACCTCTCTGTGATTATAAATAACTGAATTTTTAAATAAATAAAAAAAGAGATTAACACAACTAAATCAAATGCACGTATGATGTTCTAACTTGATTTTAATCCTTTATTTTGATTAAATTTTTAAAAATACAAAAAATACCAAGTCTTATAGTTATTGTTATATTCAATTAATCTAATTAATTAATATTTTAAAAATAAACATAAAACAGTTTATTTTAGATATAATATATATAATTATTTTTATATTTCCTGTCGTACAACTGATCTCTTTAAGTAAGATTCTAAAAAATTCGTTAGAGTTTTTATATCTATCATGAAACTAGAAAACAACTCCTTTCACTATGTTTTATATATATATATATATATATATATATATATATATATATATATATATATTGTCTTGATGTCGAATGCCACATATCAAGTAATTACCAGCCCAAAGTCATTAGAAAGTCACCATCACTCAATGTACTTATTTTACTTCTTTAAGTAATCATGACTTAGCACAATAAATTTTTATACGGCCACAGAACTGATGAATAAACATAACAGTATTTGTTTTGCAATCAAATGTCAATAGTTTGTCAACACCTGTAATATCAATTACAATTTTATCTTCTGCGGGTAAAATCATTAAATCGGTGGTGAAATCGCGATTTTATGCGATTTTAACGATTTTACCCGATTTTAACCAGATTTTACCCATTTTCGAGTTTTATAAACGGTTTAGCACGTAAAGCCTACATTGACTCGTAAAATCGTACGATTTTACGAGTCATATTGTGATTTTAACAACCTTGAAAGACATCACTCTAAGGTGTTTCACTATAGATTGCTTTAGGTCCATCATATATTGGTTAAACTTTAGGGTTAAGGCTTATAAACTAGTTGGTGTCATGTTACCAAATTTCACCTTAAATTGGTCTTACATTTCCTTAGCAGTCCAATAAATCTCAAATTCTTTAATTAGATCATCTGCATAAATCTTAACATAGCAAAGTATGCAGTTCTATCCTTACCGACCTAAGCCTTATAAGCTTATTGGTCATACTAGTGTTTGATAGTTATTCCTTTTTTAGGTTGGGTCATGCTATTGATCAAGGTTTTTGATACCTTTTTCTCATTTAAGAGATACTGAATTTCTCTATGCCAAATGTCATAGTTATTTCCATAAAGTTTCTCATCTTTGGTCAATTTAATTACCAAATTATTGGAGGTCATTTTTTATATTCAATGCACAATTTAAATTAGCCACATATCTTTTATTTTATTATCTAGCTAATTAGATAATAATTTTTTTCTTACATATTAAAATTAAAAAAATGCAACAAAGCTAGTAATCATCTCCTAACATGTAAGTCACAATATTATATCTTATTGACCAAGATTAAAGCAGCTTGTTTTAAATATAGTCAAGTAGCTCATTATAAAAGTCAGTGCAAAATAAAAATAAAAACAAATTCAAGAGTTAGAAATAGAAGATAAAATTACAAATCAAATTCTCAACCTTTTTAATTTAGATATTAACACCGATATTTAAAAACATTCTAGTGATGAAATACTAGCCATTCAAAATAATGAAACCTTAAGTGAATTAGATAATGACCAAGAAAATGATAATTGCAGTCCAACAATTTGTACTTATTCATACAAACAAATCAATGTAATTACCTAAGAAAAAGATTTAATATTAGATGTCATTGATAAAACTCAAGATCCTGAAATAAAAAAAAATATCTTCATAAACTAGGATACCTAATTTCAAATGAAAATAGACCAAATGATATAAAGCCATATAATCTTTAACAAATTCTAAATCAATTTTCTAAACAACAAAGCCTACTACAATTCAAGACTTATTACAAGAAATTTGAGAAATGAAAGAAGAACTAAGACAACTCACTGCAATCATAATAAAACTCAACTAAAATGGTTATTACTATAAAAAACAAGATCGTTTTCCTGATCAAGAAGAATTTATAAATAAATAATTACCTGCAACATCTCAAGAATTCATAAACACAATAACAAAAATAAAATTTCAAAAATGATATATAAAAATAACATTAGTCATTAATAATGAACATCAAATTAAAACAATTGCTCTTATAAAATCTAGAATGGGTCAAAATTATATTCATAAAAGATTAGTGTCAACTGAATATTATGAAAAGACCACATAAATATTAAATGGCATTAATGGTATAAAACTTCAAATTGATTACAAGTTATCAAATATTCACATATATAATCAAGAAATTTATTTTAAGAATATTTTTATAATTGTTAAATTTATGAATCAACAAATAATTTTAGAAACTCCTTTTGTAACTCAAATATATCCATTTAAACTAAGCAATCAAGGTATCAAAACAAAAATATTTGGTTAAGAAATAATTTTTAAGTTTATATTATCCCTTAAGCCAATAGAAATAAATAATTTTCAAAACAAGTCAATTTATAAATTAATTTTTGTAATTAAAAAAAAGAAACACCTACACTCATTAAATCAAGAATTATATTATTAAAAAAAATTAAAGATGTTAAACTTCCCTAAAATCAAGAAAATATCAAACAATTTCAAGAATTATATGAAAAGAAAATATGTTTCAACTTTCCAAATGTCTTTTGGAACAAAAACCATTATTCAATTCAATTACCTTTTGAAAAGGGGTTTGATGAAAGAAAAAACCCTACAAAAGCCAAACCTGTTCAAATGAATCAAGACTTAGTCAAAAACTACAAAATATAAATCAATAAATTACTCCATAAATGTTTAAGTCTCATTGGTCTTGTATCTCTTTCTATGTTTAAAATCAAGCTAAAATTAAATGTGGAGCTCCAATGCTTATCATCAATTACAAACCACTCAATAAAATTATTTAATGGATTAGATATCATATTCCAAATAAGAGTGATATCATTAAAAGACTTCATAATGCTTTAATATTCTCAAAATTTGATATGAAATCTTGTTTCTGACAAGTTTAAATAGATAAAAATGATCGCTATAAAACAACCTTTATTATCCTGAATGGAATGTAATGTCATTCGATCTAAAAATTCCCCTTTATAATTTCAAAAGATCATGAATGATATTTTCGATCCTTATTTAAAATTCTCAATTGTCTATATATATAGATGTTGTCCTAGTGTTTTCAAAATCAGTTATCGAACATTTTAGTCATTCACAAAGATTTTTCAATATTCTCAAACAAAATAGACTAGTTGTCTCGGCTTTAAAAATCAAATTATGTCAAACAAAAACCAAATTTGTAGGATACAACATTTATCAAGGATCAATAACTTTAAATAGAAGAGAAATTGAGTTTACTGATAAATTTCCTAATGTAATCAAGAATAAAAATCAACTTCAAAGGTTTCTTAGATGTCTCAATTATGTCTTGGATTTTTTTCCAAAGTCTTAGAACAATATGTCAACCTTTCTGTAAGAGACTTAAAAAAATCCTTCAGTCTAGAGTCCTTAAATGACTAAAATAATCAAGTTTTTTAAAAGTCATGTCAAAAGTCTTTAGTGTCTAGGTATTTCGGATCCTAAAGCTTGTCTCGTTATTAAAATTGATGCCTTAAGTATAGGTTATGACAATATCCTCAAACAAAAAGTTCAAGATCATGAACAAGTTGTTTGGTACCATTCTTATATATGATTAAGTCCTCAAACAAAATATTCCACTATTAAAAAGGAGATTTTATCAATTATTTTATGTATATTATTTTTTAAAGATAATTTATTTTTATTTTTTTAAGAATTAATTATCAATCAACAAAATATGTCATTAAAAAAGATATTTAAAATATTATTTCAAAATATATTTTTTCTAAATGGCAAGCTATACTTTCAAACTTTGGTTTTAAAATTGAATTTATCAAAGGTGAAACTAATTCTCTCCAAATTTTCTCTCTAGAAAATTTTTACAAGGTTTGATATGAGCACATCAATTAAGAAAACTAAAGAGTCATATGCTATAACCCCTTAAAGACTAGTTTACTCAACCACAAGCCGTATTAATTCAACTCGAGTTAGGCTTCACTTTATGAAACCAACTGTTACCTTAACCAACCAGCTTTCAATCTTATTAAACTCTTTTAGTCCTATTACTTTACCTTCAAATTATACTCAAGCTTTATAAACTCTTGAGAAACAATCAGTTTCAAAAAATCCTTTAAAATCTTCTCAAATTAAACTTGTCACTCATTACGTAACAAAAGAGTACAATTTATACCTTTCACATTGAAAATGAATTCCTTTGTGAATACCTAAATCAAATTATTTCTCATTATCATCCTCGAGATTTCATTTTTCTCCAGCATATGTGACAAAATCAAGACATTTTTATGAGTTTATTTTGGTTGATACCGACTCGATCAAAATAACTCTTAATCAAGATAAAACCAACTCTTAAAGAATTGCTTTTTCAAAACTTAAAATCTTTAAAGTTTAAACCTTCTAAGATTGGAATCAAAATCCTTGTGCTTTGAAATCATTTTATCAAAACTTTCAGCCTAATTCTTATAGTTATTTTGACTATATGGAAGCCTGACATTGTGTCTTTTACATAAAAAATTTATGACAACTCATGGTTTATTTATTTTGACAAGAATTATCCACAAGATTTTCCAATATGGTTTGCCAGTGGTTGGTGAGAGGTTTTCTCATTAAAAGCTGATATCATTTTTAACAAAATCTTGGAAGGACAAAAGGTTTTTTATGAATTCAAGCAAACCAAGTCCATTCTCCTTTCACTACATTTTATGTCAACCTTTGGCATACTATGGATAGTGTGTTGGGATTATCAAATAAGAAAAGATGATGGCATTGGGCTTTCCCATAACTATTTAGGATTTCCAAAGTAAAATAGTGGTCCTAGTTTAATGAAGATCAAGCTTACCCCTATGCTATAACAACCTGGGTACAATTCCCAAAATCTTAACAAGTACAACCTTTTTCATCTCTAGTTTAATATATATTTTTAACACTAAAAAGAAAAATTTAAGCTAATCTTACATCTTTCAATTTTGAATCTAAATACAAAAAGAAACTTCTGCCATAGATTTCAAGTTCATCCGGTGAAGAATAAGATGTTACCCTAGCTAACGAAGATCTAGATCATGGTCCTACTTGATGGAACTATTATATGATCTTTAGACTCGCCAATGCTCATTCGCTTCAATAGTAACAATTCATTAATTTAGAATTCTCTATGACGTTAGTATCTATTTTGATAAACTGACAAAACTTCAATGATAATTTCAAGAATCTTATCCTTAAAAGAAAACAACAATTTTCATGTGGTAGATAACCATTAACATCAACTTTAAAAAATTTCATGTGTAGCGAATTACCTCTTCCACTTAGAATGTGATGTCTTATTCAACAAACATAATTTATAATGATTTCAAAATTCAAGAAAATTTCAATTATGTTTTAAGTCTAGGTACTCAGCAATATATATACTATGTTTCTTATATGTTGATCCAAGTGTTTTTAGAGTTGATTTCAATTTTAGTTTGAGAGAATAATCATCCTTATAATGTTGATCCAAGGTTTACATTTTTGTATTTTTATTTCTAAATACTATAAAAAAATATTTTCAACTTTAGTTTTAATATCTTCAATCAAAAAACACATATGATCTCATATATATTATATATATTTAAGATTAAAAATACAAAATTCTTAAAAAAAGTAATAGAATATATATCATAATAAAAATTAGTAGAATATATGAAAAATAAAATTATATGAAAAAAAGAAAGTTTACTATAAAGATCATTAAACTATAAATAAAAAATATAAATTATTTTAAAAATCAATAAAAGCTAAACCATTATTTTTAAAAGATTTTTTGAATTAAAATGACACATTTTATTATGCATAATTGTCTCTTAGATTGCTAATTTGAGATTTGAAGGAATGTTTGCAACTTAACCCAACAAGAACCTTACCTTAAAGAATCAAAGTTATATGTAATTGATCACTCCATCCTTCGCCCATGACGAGATGTGAACGAGAAGTACAAATCACAACAAAGTTGATCAATCTTTTGAAGAGTTTACATGTTCAATTAAGAATTTAGTATGATAATCACTCAACCACATGAAAAGAAAAGAAAGACTCACAATATGTGACAACCTTAGATAAAAATTCATCAATCCCAAAAATAATATTAACAATTGGTTTATATAGTAAAAAGATAACCCTAATTTCATGTAATAGACCCAAACTTGATAAATAAGCCTTAATATATTAAAAGCCAAGAATAACTAAAATAATAAAATAAAACATAACCCAAATAACCTTTAAATTTTGTAAGTCATATAATAAACTAAAAAATAAATAAATAACAGCCGAACTAATTAAAACAAGACTAGAGTTGAATTTTGTAATTTATTGGCAAAATTGAAGCCTAACTTCAAACGAATAATTATCCATAGTCTTGATGAATTAGAAGGTCTACCATTTATTATTGGAAATGTATAAATGTCTATTTTTCAATGCAATTGGAATCACATCAAAATTTATTTCATAGCTCCAGATATAATCAAAACAATAATAAAAAGTTAAAATTGACAGATTTGAATCTTTTTATTTCATCTTTTTACGCTTCCCTACAAGTTTTTTTTGAATATAAATCAAATTAATTAAGACTTGTTTTTTATTCTTTGATATCCTCTTAAAATCTATTTTAGCCCATGTATTTTGAAAAAGTCCATTAATTGAATCCTTAAACATCTTTATTCAAAGTCTCCGACTGATCCTTTAATATACTTTTATTTTTTAGAAAAAAACTATTATAATAAGTTAATTTAATTAGTTAAAATTTATATAACATCATGTTGGTTTTATCGAATATATTGGTTTGTTAGTAAATGATCCTTATAATAACATAAAATTTTAAAATTAAAAAGATAAATTTACATTTTTATTTTATTTTTTTAAATACAAATAATGCACGTGATATCATTTAGATAAAAAAAAAATCTAATTTTATCTAATTATATTTTATGAAAATTTAAAAATCTAGAGATCGAAAAAGCTGTTTTCCATTAGCTGGGTTCACGTATTGGGAAACATTAATGTACAATTAAAACTTTGGGCGGAACCTTAGGAGAAACATGATAGAAATAATTTGAAATTAACTCCGTAAATAAAATAATCCAATATTCACAATGAAAACCCTATTTCATTAAAACCAGCCAAAGAAGGCCAAATCACCCCCCCGCTCCTCGTACCGTAACGTGATGAATTAGTGAATTAAATGAGGAAAAAAAGGCCAAGAATTCAAAGTCTATCACTCTCCCTCTCTGCTTAAAATTCAAGCAGTCTTTCGTGCGTATATATAAATATAAGTTATTCCTTCTCTCTCTGATTTCTCTCTCTAAACTGTTTGCTCCTACAACAAACATAAAACCCTTCCCCTCTCCCTTCATTCTCTTTTTTTTTTCTCTCTCTAGAAGCTTCGCCTTTTCGTTTAATCTCTCTCTTAGGGTTTGGTGGTAGTAGTAGTGGAAGCAGCTAGGGTTTTGTGTGGGTTTAAAATCAGGAGTAATGACTTCTTTGGTTATGGCGGCAGAGAAATTTAGGGATTTAAGTCAGGCGATTGATGTTCCTTTACTTGATGCTACTGTTGCTGCCTTCTATGGCACTGGATCTAAAGAAGAGGTCAGGCTTTCTTTATTCCATTTCAAATGCTAAGCTTATATAACAATTCCGCTCTTCTTCAATCCAAGGGTTAGGGTTTATTAAGAGTGTTTGATTACTAGTTGTTAGCAGTGAGGCAGTAATATATTATTATTATTATTATTATTATTATTATTATTATTATTATTGAATGTAAGTTTATTAGATTTTATTTCAGATATGGGTGAATTTGAAATCTGGCAATATAATTTTTATTGTTTTTCTGAGCGTCTATTGCACTGGGGGTT
>Ga0325402_1008059_pt1 | contig 10033 bp, 3 predicted proteins | sample PopdelMetagenome_22_FD_207212 | JGI IMG/M metagenome (GOLD analysis project Ga0325402, IMG submission 207212) | Populus deltoides microbial communities from Bellville, Georgia, United States - Xylem-PdKOR-R3 | ecosystem: Host-associated > Plants > Phyllosphere > Stem > Wood/Secondary xylem... | reverse complement strand
AACAAACCATGAAAAGGAAGCAGAAGGGTAGCATCCCGAGACCAAGAACTTAGAGAAATCCAACGTGTTACGTGTGAAGGTCCAAATTTATTTATTAAAATAAAAATAAAAACTAAAGTATTTATTATTGTGGTCGGAGAATGGCAAATTGGCAATGAAATGACATAAAGAGGCATAGAGCATCATCTCCTTAAAGAGGTGAACAGAAGCTAATAGATGGGAGATTTGCTTGCTGATTGACGTCCACATTATCTTATTTCCAGACGTCTGATCCTTCACTAGTTGTACCCGAACCTATGATATTGGTTCTGATAACTTATTATATTTATAAATATTTAAGCTTTACTTGTAACTTAATTTAAAGATATTAGATCTGTTATCTCGCTATATCTATATGTATTTAGATTTGATATATAATTAAACTTAAAAATATTGGAATTGACATCTCACAAGCTTATATGTATTTAAGCTCAACGCGTATCTGAACCTAATAATATTAGATCTGACAACTCGTCACTCAAAGATATTGAGTCTGACAACTTGTTAAGACCATATATAATTAGATTTAGCGCGTAATTGAATTTAAAGATATTGAATCTCACATCTTGCTAAACTCATATGTGTTTGGGCTCAGCGCGTACCTGAACCTAAAGATGTTAGGTCTGACATTTCGCTAGACCCTACAATTATTTGGGTTTAATATACAACTGAACCAAAGAAAATTGGATATGGAAGCAATCCAGACCACACAAAGTCTAAATATATTAAGTCTTGTTTATTTTTACGTTTTAAAAATATTTTTGAAAAAAATTAAATTTTATTTTTATTTTTTATTTGCTTGAAATTAATATTTTTTAATGTCTTCATATTATTTTGATGTGTTAATATTAAAAATAACTTTTTAAAAATAAAAAAATATTATTTTAATATATTTTTAAATAAAAAATATTTTATAAAACAATCACTACAACACTCTCCTACCAAACATAAGTTATGACCTTAAATTTAACCCTTTTAAGACCGAAGTTTAAGCAAGAATAACTTATATACAGTACATCTGTTCATAAATGTAATAATGGAGATGGATCCAAGGAAGCCACGTTTTTCGCGTAGTTCTGTTATCATTGAAGCGACAGTTCTAACAAGGGAGCTGAAAATTATTATAATAAAGTAGTGTCCAAGTTGGTGATTATGTCTATTTATAATAATCAATTAGGAGACTCATTTTCCCCCAACCAATTAGTTAATTCTGTCTTCTTTATCACGGGCAGGCCTTAATCACCATGAATAAGACTACATTAAAAACATGGAAGGCTTGCTAATCATGATTACTCATTATTATTCTATAATAAACATGAGGCTATGGTTGCGCCACCTATGAGGAAATTCGTGATTGTGATACACTAAGAATCCAGACCAAGCAATTTACTGGCATGTTCTCTTTAAATATGAAGCATTAGCTTCCCACATAAGCAGTTCACTGATTAATGAGAAAGATGTAAGATTAGTTTATCATAAAATAATAACGAGTTAGGTTTTCAATTTGTATTTTTTTTTAGAAATTACTAGGTTGAATTTTATAAATTTAAAAACTATTGAAGATTTATATTATCCTCAACTTTAAATCTTGTAAAATTAATTAAAATATATACAAGCTGATCCAAACACCACCAATATTAATATATATATATATATATAAAAAGAAGCTAAATTACAATTTTGAGGCTGTTCTAGCAAAGGGAATGAGCTCAGGAGTCATGAATTGAATCTTCATCACATTTTCACATGTTCTTGTGTCTGCGTCATGAGAGAAATTGGGGGGTTGTGATGGTGAAGGGTGTGGGTCCCTGAGCCCAATAGCCCAAGAAAAGTCATGATAATGCAAGCAATGGTCCCCTGGTTTCACCATCAAATAACCATTTTCACTTCGACGCGGGGACACGTTAAAGAGAGTGAATTTTGGTGCAAGAAATTCTGACATAAGAAGAAGCAGATAGGCTATGAGTGGCGATGCTTGACTTTTAGTATTGATCCCATCCCATAACCTCAAAGTTTACGTCCGGTAAAAGTTTAAGGTATTAAATTAAAATAATTTTTTAATATGATATTAAAATTTTGATAATTAAATAATTACAAGTTTTAATTTTATTATTTTTATTTATTTGATATAAATTATGTATAAGATAGTTTGAATATATACAAGTTTAAAGTTCAAAGAGTTTTCATTTGAGAGAATATATTAAAAAAAACTTAAGTTATTAGATTGAGATGTTGTTTTAACGTATATTATCTCTCGAATTATTAAAAAAAAGTTAGGAAAAAAAAATTATAAGGTTTCCACGTGTCACAATTTACAACATTTTGCACTTAAACTTTCATTCATCGAGACATTGATTTGGATGGCAAGTAATTTTGAGAGATTTTTCCATACAAAAATTAAATAGAGATGGCTGTTTAAAATCCCATTAAGAACAAATCTTGTTTTTATATATAAAAGTTAATAATAATTAAAAAAAAACCTCTACCTAAAGATCAAAATGTTGATAGAGTGCCAAGTTGTTCTTCACTTGAAGGGTGCTAGCCTGATTAACATGAAAAATAAGATGCACCGATGGAGTCTAACGTGGATGCTTATCTAATAATCTCTAGCATTTAAATATTCCATGGATAGCATGAGGTTTCTTACTCTCATTCACAAGGAAACTACTTCCCGTTTCCGTGCAAGGATCGAATCGCTTCCAACGTGTTGTATTAAAGATCATTTGAAAACGTTCATCGATTCGTATTTTTAAATTTTTGATTTTTTTTAAATTAATATTCTTTTAGTATTTTTAAATCATTTTGACGTGCTGAAATAAAAAATATTTTATTATTTTGATATATTTTTAAGTTAAAAACATTTTAAAAAACAAAAGTCAAATTCTAGAAGTTATAATTTTGTTATATTGATAATATATTTTTTTTATTAGTTTTAGTTTTCTCTTAATTTTTTAACTGTTAAACATAATTTATTTTCTAATGTACAAAATACATCAAATTTATAGTAGATAAATAATATATTTTGCTCAAGTGTTGTGTGAAATTAGAAAGAAATTACCCTGTAACAGTCGAAACAATTAATTGTCAATTGTTCAATGTGGACCGATGGTGTTTTTAGGATTAGTATTTCAAATAATTTAAAATCAAATAGTTTAAAATGAGCATGACAATATTTTTTCAAGGTGTGAGTATATTTCTGCTTTTAATTGTGTTTGGTCAATTTGCACTTGAGATTTATTAAGCCATTTTGTTTTTTTTTTCTTGTATTATCCTCTCTCCCCAATTGGGTTTTTATTGAATTAAGTTGGGATAAAATTTGAAATAAAATTAAAAAGTTAGTAGAAAAACATGAATAAAATTGAACTAGAAAGGAAAAACACATAAGAGTTAACAGAGAATTATAATCTAAATTGAAGAAATATTAAAAAAGCATGGACTAAATCTAATGAAAAGAGAAAAAATGTTTGACACATGTAACACACATGCCAACATACGAGGAACGATGTCGTGTTTTTGCGGCACACGCAATGTTTAAATTCAAGAGTTTTTACCAAGATTTTGAATTATAGTCTAAATTCAACAGTTTTTACCAAGATTTATTCTAATTAATATCTTACATTTTAAGATTCAAGGTATTTCATGAATATTTATTTTCTTTTTAATTTAAAAGGCGGACCTTGAGATATGAGTTTCTAAACTAGATCTCACCAATCCAAGCATTCCAGTTTCCTCAAAACCCTTTTTCACCATTTGAAATTTCTCTTTTTAACAAGATTTATTCTAATTAATATCTTACATTTTAAGATTTAAGATATTTCATGAATACACACATAACTTTTTAGACAACAAATATGATACAAATAAGAAGTAAATCTATTCACTAATAATAGTGAAACACACAAAATAATAAAATAATAAATAATAAAAAGCAATAAAGTTTTATATCTGTTTGTTTTTGTGGTGGCTACTGCATTAAATTAAAATCACAAAATTATATTGTTGGTTAGCATGTTAACCACACTTTTAAACACAATATGCACTGACACTCCATGAGATAGTTGATTTTCTACTGTCCAAAATAATTCTTTCATTGCTTCACTTGTCTCTTCTCCCATCCATCTTATTACTCTCCTCTCCATTATTCCTCCTTCCAATCTCTTCACCTCCCAAACTTTCACAAATTACCAAATCTCTTTCTAATTGTTAGATCTTATAATCATTTTTTTTTGTCAACAAATCATTCAAACACCCAAAAGATTACCAATTCCTAACCCAAATCTCTTTCTTAAACTCTAAACCATGCACTAGATCTGCCTCCCTGCTTTATTCTTCTTGGGTTCCCATGCTTCGTAACCTAAAAATTATTAACAACACGCTATATAATTAACACCATCTACAAGGTAATCTCTTTTTTTTTAATTGCATATTTCAAAAACTTCATGTAATTAAAACTTCCAATGTTATCCAAAATCATTCCCTTCTTCTTTCTTTTTTTCTAAATTTATGTGTTTTGTTTTGTTTCAGGAACCATAGATCTAACATTGTTTTCTCCTAGAATGCACAAAGAAACCTTGATTCTCTCTGTTTTGGTCCGTCTCAGACTACAAGACTGATGATCTTTTAATCTATTCTTTTTTACATGTTTTAAAGTTGTATTGAAAATGGAAAAAAAAATCTGAAGACGTGTTCCTGTTTATGTTCATGCAGCATGGTCACTATATATGTCCAGATTTGCATTTTGTTTAAATGTTATACACTAACATTTTGGATTGTTATGCATTAAGCATTTCAATCTACTCCATGGCTAACTTCAACGTTTCTTAAAAGTCTTTTCCAAATGATCATGAATCGTTGTAAACAACCTAATTTTTCAATTATTATTTCTACAACACTTTTTCACCATTCCACATTTCTTTTATGTCTTTGGCAAATGAATATGTAACAAAAACAGCACACAATGCTAACATTATTTTCCTATAAATCATCACATATCGTTTGTATATTAACAGTTTAATTATATTGCTTTTAGGAAATTAACTTATTAATTGCATGTTAGAAAAACCATTTTAACCGAGAACATGTAAGATTCTCAATTGCAAGATAAGACATGTTTGACTAGAGAGATGCTCCACACATTTTATGACATTTGTATCAAAACAATTGAGAAAGGCATGCGACCGAACACACATTTTGACAAAGTTAGATGAGAATATGTTATCAGTAGCTTTAAAGAGCAGGTAGGCCATGCATTAACAAAAGTAAAATTGAAGAATAAGTCGAACAAAAAAAAAAAGAGAATATAAAAGAAGTTGATTTTCAAAACAAGAGTTGTGTTGCACGTGGATGAACGATGTGGGGTTTCAAGGAGTCGTCACCTAGTTGTTTCGTTCAGAGTCACTAGGAGACCTGAGTATATTGGTCTTATCAGAAATTCTAGGATAAGAAACTGATTCTGACCAGGAAAGGTATTAGCACCCTTAACGCCCCTTAACTGATGTAAGCTGCATTGTGTGGTTTTCATGTGATTTAAAGGTTTTGATGAGTTCCTAACCGATAGTCAGTCTATGGCTAAATTTTTTATTTACTCTTATAAATAACTTTGGCATTTCGAATTTATTATAGGCTCGTATGTGCAGATAAATTCTTATGGGAAGGGTTCTTGCAGGTGCCCTAACAGAGTTCAACCATCATGGAAGGCGAAAGAGTTTTCTACAACTCATGTATTGTGGTAAATATTCAGAATAATTTTGAGAATTTTCTAATCAATTTCTAGTATTTAAATATCAGCCTACTTGTATGTCTAACATTTATACTAGAATATTGACCATTCATTCTTGTGAATTAAAAAAAAAAATAAAGGAGTTATTGAAATATTAGCTAGGTTCTCATGAATTTAATAAACTGATTATTATATCAAAAAATAAATGCAAATATATTCTCTTATATATAAAAAATGCTAAAACTCACTATATATTTTTATTTCTTTTTAAATATGATTTTTCTTTATATTTGTTTTGAGAAACTTGGTCATATGCATACCAAATAAAAAACATTGCACTATACAGTAAACATAAGGTTATGAATCTAGTAAGCCTAATGGACTTCACTTTCAAATTTGTAAAAGTATAGCTTCCGAGCTTCAAATCTTCAATAAAATAGACTTATACTGCTGTTTTTCTTTTTTCTTATCTCTAAAGCCACTAGGGACAAACCTTTGAACCTTTAGTTCACTACAAGATTTCACAGTTTTCCCGACGGACATATTCCGTCGGTGTGTGATTAGAAGTTCGTTGGTGATTTATTTACCGACATCCTCACTGACGGATTACGTCCGTCGACTTTACTTTTGTCGGTGATTCCCCATTTCGTCACTATATCGGTCGGCAAAACAAAAAAACCATTTGCGGATGGTTTTACAGACGGAATTTGCGCACCAAAAAAAAAAGATTCCTGCTTGAAATATACCGACGGATTTTTATTCCATCGGTGATATCTTGATTTATCGACGGCTACGTCCCGTTGGTAAATCTGTCGGTAAGTGTATGAAATACCGACTGAATATATCCGTCTGTAAATTGCCGACGGATTAATTCCGTCGGTAAAACCCTTGGTAATAGTATTTTCTAAATTTGTTTTTAAAAAATTATTTAGAATATATAATATAAAACTATATAAATTAATGGTAATAAAAACCAATTATGCAAATAAAATTTATATTAAACATCAAAAAAAAATCAAAGTTAAATAATATTCATTCCAAACTGAATATGTTTCAAAAAAAAAATATTAAATGAAGTTTTAAAGGTAAATAATGTTTATTACAAATTAATATAAAGGTGGAGCTGGAGGAGGAAGAGGAGATCCTGGAGGAGGAGGCTGGTGGTTATACGGTCAACAAGGATTAGGCGCACATGTTCCACTATGTGTTGCCATGTTCATGACCATTTCGCGAAGATGTTCACAAGCCGCTTTTTGTTGTTCATACTCCGCTTTTTGTTGTGCTTGAGACGTTTTGATTTGCTCAGACTCTGCTCTTTATTGTGCATGAGATGCTTTGAGTTGTGCATACTCCACTGATAGGTGGTCGTATTTGTTGGTGAGCTGAGCCGTGTGTTGCTGCAAGGCCACGAAGCCCTTAGATTGGGAGCTCCCAATGGTTGAAACACTACGGGTCGACCGCAAGTTGTCGGCCGTAGTGTTGGAGAGCCTGTAAACCTGATTTTTATCGGGTCGACCTGACAATCCAACCTCCATCCACAAATCCGGATCGAATTCTGGATGGGTCAAAAAATCATCTCGGTATCTCTCATTCAACCGATTATTATAGATCTCCTGAAAATAAAAAAAGTAATCATCATATTCAATTCAATAAACTTAATAACTTACAAAATAAAATGGTTGAACAAACATACCATGAAATGTTGAGCATGGTTATCAATGAACTGTTGCGCCCCCTTTTGGCGGTCTTGACTTCGCACGTGCGTCTTCACAAACAGCTCCATCGGGCTCGGCTCACGTCTAAGAGACGCGGCCTATAATGAAAAAAGATATATTAACAACAACTTAATTTAACGATATATTTCATTTAAATTAATCTTACCATCCATTTCGTATGTGCAGCAAACGGAACGGAGCCGCTAGTGTGCGTTGTCACCGAGCCATGAATTGGCCGATTCTGGTTGCCAGCACCGAACTGTGAGCGTCGTGTAACCCCTCAGACGTCACGTGCTTAAGATAGTGCGGCCATATATCTTCCGGGATGTATATCGATTTGAAATCCCTCCAAATCGCAACATTGTTCCAGCCTTGGAAACCCCTATCCCTTACGGTTTTTTTTGCCTGTTTTTGTGCTTCATACCAAAAATCATGCAACCTACTTCATGCAACCAAAAATTACATTTCGAAACATAAATTTTTGTCTAAAAAAATCTTGTATCGTTTTCGATCTTACCTAGTTGCCGCGTGATTTTTCCACACCCTCCTCACAACAGTGTTATGCTCACTGTCCCAGCAGAATTTGTGCTGTGTATAAATAAACAAGTTTAAATAAAAATAATAATTTATTTACAATTATATTAATAATTTATTAGAAATAAGCTGAAAATTATAAATTAACACCAACCTGAAATCTGTCAAACCATACATTGATTTAAGGCATCCATTCAAGATGCTTGGATATCTGACTCCATTGAAATAATGGAATCTCCATCGACGATTTAAACACTGATGATATTACTCGGGCGACCTCAATGTTTATGAACCTAAAAAGAAATGAAATAAATTAAATAGTGATTACTTCATAAATTATGTTGTAATTTTTTTTAAAAAAATTAAAACCTTAACAAAATTACATTGAAAGGTCATACTTCCACTGTGCCTCGTACTTGCGGGAAAATTGATTTCGTTGCGAAGGCACCCCGCTTCTGGGCTGTGAAGTAGCGCTGGAAGAGGCAGCATCGGTTGACGGCACAGGTGGTGTAGGTGCCTCTTCTTGAGAGGCACCTAAGGAAATATCATCATCGCTGCTAGACGAACTAACTGCGACCGTACGTGAGCAACTAGCTCTGCTTTTCATTCTACGCATCTACACAATTTTATACAAATAATTATATATTTAAATTCAAATGTTAAAAAAAAATTCGACAGCACCTCCCCTATACTGGATACTACCCAAATACACAAACCTGCACATATTAACAAAAGCCACAACCAATTGACCCAATCTATACTAATTATTCTAACATATTCAATTACTTATCCTAAGGTAAATTCAACATTAAGAATTACAATTCAACAAATTATTCAATAATTATGCCAATACAACAAAACAATAAATTAAAAAAAAACTCTAGAATAACAATCAAAATAAATGGAAAAAATTAAACACAAATCATGCAATAATAAAGTAAAATTAATAATTATTCCAACATATTCAATTACTAATTCTATGGTAAATTAAACATTAACAATAAATATTCAACAAATTAACTAATAATAATTATGCCAATACAACAATAAAAAATATTCAATAAATTAAAAAATATATATAAATTTTAGCAATGAATTATGCAAAAAAAACTATAGACTTTATCTACATTACAAAAAATACACCAAAACCAAAAAAGTAACTAAAAAAATAGCAAAAAAAACCATTAAAGTAAAATGAAATAGAGGAAACACTAACCTTTTAAACTGATGAAGATGATGAAGAAAACTTGCTAGAGATTGGAGGTGAAAGCTTTGAAGAATGGAGAGGAAAAAAATTGAAATCTTAAGGTGAGAAACGAAGGAGAAGAAAAAATGAACTGAATGGGTGGTCACTTGAACTTATATGGCAGTTTTACCGACGGATTCATCGACGGATATAAAATTAATTATTATTTTAATTTATTCCATCGGTGATGTGTTAAAAATCCATCGGTAAATTTTGAATTTCGCACCAATTTTTTCAATGACCCTCCATACTTTTCGTGGTCCGTCGGTAAATCCGTCGGCAATATGACGCAGTCAGAGATGCATTTAATGCACAACCCTTTGAAATTTGCGCGGTCCGTCGGTAATTGTGTTGGTAAAATTGACCGCCGACAACATACCGACGGACTTAAGTCGTCGGTGTGTCCGTCGGTGATATGGTGGCATTTCAAGTAATTATTTTCGAACTCTCTGTGAAATGCCAACGGACTTAATTCCGTCGGTGATATGGTGGCATTTCAAGTAATTATTTCATTTTACAAAATATATCATCCATGATCAAAAATTATTTCAAGTAATTATTTCGTAATTGTGGCATTTCAACTAATTATTTCAAGTAATAAATATTTTGTGTTTCAAAATATATCATCCATAATCTAAATTACATGAAAAAAAGGTTTTACATAGGGCTTCATTTTGGTAGTTAGTCAGAATTTTCTTCTTCTTCGTCATCAATTGAATTGTCATCACCTTCATCGCAATCTTCAATATGAATATCATCTTCTTCATCGATATTTGGTTG
>Ga0325402_1008055_pt1 | contig 10035 bp, 8 predicted proteins | sample PopdelMetagenome_22_FD_207212 | JGI IMG/M metagenome (GOLD analysis project Ga0325402, IMG submission 207212) | Populus deltoides microbial communities from Bellville, Georgia, United States - Xylem-PdKOR-R3 | ecosystem: Host-associated > Plants > Phyllosphere > Stem > Wood/Secondary xylem... | reverse complement strand
GTGGATGATTCGGAGACGGGAATCTTCATGAAGATAAAGAAGACCTCGAGCAATTCCCCCTATGATTTTGTAACGACTTGACCAATTCAACAGTCCTTGTTTTGCAGGATCTTCATGAATTTATATATAAAAAAATAAATAATCAGGATGGAGCTAAGAAAAATAAATAATCAGGATGCATCACACGCAAAATATATGTTAAGAAAAGCCAAACCAAATAGGAAGTGGTCGAGGCTCTTGTTTGGAACAAATTCATAGATTAATATCTTCTCTTCCCCTTGCAGGCAATAGCCCAACAGCCTGACTAGATTCCTGTGTTGAAGCTTGGCTACCAATACAACCTCATTCTTAAATTCTGCGGCACCTTGTCCAGAATATTTTGATAGCCTCTTCACAGCTATGTGCTGTCCATTAGGAAGTGTTCCCTGAATATAACGGGATGATTATTTAGATTGAATTTAGATTTTAACAACTGAACTCAGGAAAAGTATGTCAGTTTAACTTCTTACCCTGTAGACATCGCCAAATCCACCCTTACCGATCTTGTTTTCTTCAGCAAAATTGTTTGTAGCAGCTTCAATGGTTCCCAATTGAAATTGTAATGATTGGACAGAAGTGATTTCATCCCCAACTACAGGAAATGGAAAAAAAGAACAGTTCAAAGCCAGCTGCCGATATAGCAAATTAATTGGACTAACAAAAATAAAATATTGGGTAGATTTCTCTATATGTTTTCTATACCATTTCCCTCTTGAATAGCGTTGTATTCCTTCCTTGCTTTCTTGTGCACATAACAGTAGCATAAGGAGAACAATAGCACCACAAAGGCACTAGTGGGAACTGAAATGTATACAATTGTCCGTGATGAAGCCTTCCTTTCTCCTGCATAAAAATGAACAGTTTTTTGGTAATATGGTAGAAATCATGTCTTAAAAGTGGTACTGAATAAAATCCATACCACTGGGATTTAAAGAGGTTGCTGGTGGTGGTGGCGGAGATGGGGAACTTGCAGGAGGGGGTGGGGATGGCGGAGCAGTGTAGAAAGCGTAAGTTTCAAACCTCATACTGCAACTTGGTGTGAGAACATTACCACCTTGCTTTCCATCGCAGCACGTAGGAATAAAGCTCACGCAACCAGATAAGCATATTCTGCATTGAGATGGAGATATATCGGGAGTGCATTGTACCATTCCATATATTCTGTTAAATGCTGTTCCATTTTTGTCTCCCATTGCAAACAAATTACTAGAAGACGCAGCGCGAGTAATAAGCTGGTTCATCAAGCCTCCCAAATTGGCATTAAATTGATTTCGATCCGTAGCATCTCCAATATCATTCACATTCCACAGCCATGCTCTCGGCCATTCCTCTTTAACAGAGAATATAGAACGGTTGGAGTAACGTAACATGCACCTATCATACCAAATAATTGCTTCTTTGTAATTCGGGCAGCGAATCATGATAGCTTCACTGGTGGTCTTGATGCAACCCTGACATAACTCACGGGAGTTATCTCCTCTGCACAGGAAGAGCGCATACACTCTATCAGAATTCTGACCGACACTGATGCTGCTAAAATCATCGCTACGAGAGGCATTTTCGTAGAGAAAAGAGAGAGAGGCATTGAGGTTTAATGGGAAAGAACTATTCGCTGTATAAGTAGAATCATTCGTACATATATGGTATCGATATTCAAATTGTTGGGCTGCGATTAAAGGAATGTACAAGATAACCGTATAGAAAACCGAAAGCCAAATAGAACGGGCCATACTGTATTCAAGTATGCAATAAATGTGAAAGAGGTTGAGGATTAATGAGTAAAGGTTTCTTTATAGCTGAAAGAATGAATTGCTAGCTGAACCTGGCAACATTTAGGAGGCCTAAAAGAAAATGTGAAGCTTGAATTCCCTGAAGTAATGGCCTTGATTGTTATTTTATAGCCTTTTATTTGAAATAGGATAGCCAATGCAGGAATGGAAAAGTAATGGCCTTGATTGATGTTTGGTTTTAGGTGAGAAAGACTCAGATTCGTTGAATATGTAATAGTGACAAGAAAAGCATCAGAGTCAACACGGTGCCCGATCGTAGCGTTTGCCAATTAAAGTTATGAGTTGAATATCCCAGTAGTTGTTGTGGACATTAAAAGGATTATTACAAATGAATTGATGCAGTAGCTTTTAAATATTATTCCATTGTAATACTGTCTATATATATAATACAATTACTATGACTGTTAAGGGAAGAGCTTAATGAACGAACATGTAGTCTTAAACAAGACTGCAAGAATTAAGGTGCTATACATGGAAGTAAATCACTAATGAGCTGAGGTTATGGTAATTTCCTTATACAACCCCTCAAAATGGACGTTCCATCAGCAACGTTGATTTTGTCACGCAGCAGAGTGAAACGAGACCTAAACAGTGGCTTTGTCAGCAAGTCAGCAAGCTGATCATCCGTGTGCACATGAGCAACACGCAGGTGGCCACGATGGACAAATTAACGAACAAAGTGAAGGTCAATAGCAATATGTTTCATTCTGGAATGCAGAACATGATTGAGACTTAGCTGAGTAGCTCCAACATTATCACAAAGCAGTAGAGGCGGTTCATGTAACATGAGACCTAGTTCATCAATGAGAGATTTGATCCATGCAATATCAGAAGCTGCGGTGGCAAGGGCCCTGTATTTAGCTTCTGTAGAGGAACGAGCTACAGCTTTTTGTTTCCTAGTACGCCAACTGATAGGATTATTGCTTAGGAAGATTATATACGTCGTGGTGGACTTACGGTCATCAAGATTGCCACCACAGTCAGCATCAAAGAATCCGCGAAGTATTAGGTGGGATTGGCGACGTAGCAAGAGACCAAAATGCATGGTCTGTTTGACATAGCATAAGAGTCTTTTAACATGTTGCCAATGGGTCACCGTTGGTTTGTGCATGAACTGAGCTAGACGATTGACTGCAAAACCCAAGTCTGGACGAGTGAGTGAGAGATATTGAAGAGAGCCAATGGTGCGTCTGTATTCAGTGGCATCACAGTTGGCTGAACCATCATCAAGCATAAGCTTCGTAGACACAGACATAGGGGTGTGGACTGTCTTGGCGCCAGCCATATTTAGCCTGATGAGAAGATCATGAATATAACGGTTTTAAGAGAGGAACAAACCTTGTTGAACCGGTATAACTTCCACCCCAAGAAAATAATGTAGATCAGTTAGGTCCTTTAGAGAAAATGTTTCACCTAAAGAGGTGACAACATGCTGCAGAAATGTAGTGTTATTGTCGATGTGGATTAAGTCATCAACATAGACCAACACATAGAGCATAACATCATTTTTATTAAAGATGAATAAGGAGTTATTGGACTTGGAATTAAAGAAACCCAATGCAAGGAGACTGGAGCGTAAGGCAGTATACCAGGCTCTAGGCGCCTGCTTAAGACCATAGATAGACTTCTAAAGAGAGCAAACATGATGAGGATAGGTCGTATTGATGAAACCAACAAGTTGATGCATAAACACTTGTTCTGTTAACTGACCATGAAGGAACGCATTGTTTACATCGAGTTGTTTGAGAGGCCAGTTATTTGACAGAGCAATGGAGAGAATGAGGCGAATGGTGGTTGGTTTAATGACTGGACTAAATGTCTCAGTATAATCAACACCTGGTCGTTGATTAAATCCCTTAGCCACAAGACGTGTTTTGAACCGATCCACTGTACCATCCGGATTGCGTTTAATTCTAAACACCCATTTACAACCAATTAAGTTGGAAGCTGATGGTCGAGGGACCAGATGCCAAGTGTCATGAGAAACTAAGGCAATAAATTCATCTGTCATGGCTTGACGCCACCTGGGGTCTTTGAGGGCTTGAGAGACGTAGGTGGGTTCCAATGGTAATGCAAGTGGATGCTTTGTAGTAACCGAGAGTTGCTTAGGATAGAAAATAGTGTTTTGAGCCCGAGTAACCATGGAGTGAGTACGGGTGGGAAGCACAGGTTCAACAGGTAAAGGAGATGCAGATGAGCATAATTGAGTAGCAGAAGAAGAAGAAGAAGAAGTCATACCTGGTGTAGGAGTCAGAGTCACGGAGGCAGTGGCTTCAGGCCTGATAAATATGAGGGTAGAATTATCCAATGGAACCATGCAGAAAGGAGGAACAGGAGCAGGAGGAGAAGGAGCAGGACACGAGAAGGCAACAGGTTGAGGGGCAGAGAATGATGCTTTTGTAAAAGGAAAAATTCTTTCATCAAAAGTAACATGACGCAAGAGATAAATTTTACCTGTTTTAAGATGTAGACATTGGAATGCATGTTGGGTGTTGGAATATCCAAGAAAGATACAAGGATAGGATTTGGATTGAAACTTATTTGTACGATATGGAACAAGCCAAGGATAGCATTGACATCCAAATGTGCGCAGCTTATGATAATCAGGAACTCTTCCAAATAAAATTTCAAAAGGACTCTGACGTGAGTGTAATAGAGTGGGAAGACGATTACTAAGATAAACTGTCGTAGCCAAGGCGTATGTCCAATAAATGGAAGGGGCTGAAGCATGATGTAAAAGGGCCATACCAGTACCGACAATATGTCGATAGCGACGTTCAACAGTGCCATTTTGCTGAGGGGTATGCGGTGCAGTGGTAAAATGACTAATACCATGAGCAGTCAGAATAGACCGAAGTTTGATAAATTCACCACCATTGTCGGAATAAAAGTTCTTAATTTTCCTAGAGAACTGATTTTCAATCATGGTTGCAAATTGAACAAATAAAGGAAACACATTCGACTTGTGATGCATAGGATAGAACTAGCAATACTTGGTAAAATGATCAACGAAGAGTATATAATAACGATAGCCATCAATGGAAAGAACTGGAGATGGACCCCAAACATCAACATATAAATATTCAAGTGGAGCAGTACTTGTAAGGGACGTGACACTAAATGACAATTTGTGCGATTTATTGAAATGACATAAAACACAAGATAATAAAGACGACTGAGAGGAAGACACTGGTAAATTATAACTGCGAAGAAGATAGGACAAAAGTTTGGAACTGGGATGTCCCAGCCTGTGATGCCAACGATCAAGGGAAGCACGTGTGCCAGCTAGAGTGACAACATGAGCTTGAGACGAAGGAGGACATAATTCCACAGGATAAACACCATCTTCACTCCTGCCTCGCATGAGCACCGCTCCCGTTATCGGATCCTTCACAAGATAAAAGAAAGGGTGAAATTCAACAACAACATTATTATCATGAGTGAACTTATGAACGGATATTAAGTTTTTGTGAAGGAGGGGCACATGCAGAGCGTCTTTTAAACAAAGAGAGCGGGAATGGAAGGAGATAGCAGTGGAAACAATATTAGCAATATGCAAACCTGTACCATCACCAAGGACCACCTCATCTTGACCATCATACTCATAGTGGATGGAGAGATTAGCCAAATCAGACGTAATATTATGCGAAGCTGCAGAGTCAAGAAGCCATTTGCCTTTCAATGGAGTAGAAGAGGTGGTGTAATTTGCAGAAGGTGAGGATTGCAATTTAACATAGTTCTTGGCAGTGTGACCAGGATGATCACATATTTGGCAGACAATAGACGACCTCTTGGTAGAACCTATATTGTAACGATTGAAATGATTTTTATTGTGTTTGAACCGAGGATTTGCTGACCTCCTTTGAGAGGAGTTACCTGTGACAACCAGATTGGAGGAAGGTTGTCCATCCATACGTTTGAGATAATGTTCATGTCCAATTAATAGATCATGCAATTCTGCAAAAAGACAAGACAGTTTCTCTCATGCGTATGGGAGCCATCATATCTCTAAATTCATAGCCAAGACCATTAAGCACATATAATGTCAGATCATCATCTGAAATAGGTGCATCAATCAACGAGAGTTCATCTGCAATCATCTTGACTACATGAAAGAACTCAGACACCGTGCGAGATCCCCTTTGAATAAGGGTGAGATCTTCTTTCAACTGCATAATCCTAGCCTGAGATTTGCTGGCAAACAAGCGAGCAAGATGTTGCCAGGCAACACGGCTTGTAGTAGTCATAGCAATAAGGGACATAACTGTTTCAGAAACAGAAGCAAAAATGGCATTCAACAACAGCTGGTCCTGCCTGTTCCAGTGTGCATGGAGTGCCACAACAGAGGTAGAAGAGTTTACATCGGGTATAGGAGGGCATTGTAGAGTGCTATCCAAATATTTCATTAGATCATATCCAATGAGAATAGTGAGAAAAGTTGCACGCCAGGAGGGATAATTTGAGGATGTGAGTTTGTAAGGTAATTGGCTGGAAGTATTGGTGGTAATGAGAGGAAGTGAAGACGCAGAGTCTGAGAGAGGAGTAGGGTTGCCATTAGTCGACATGGTGAACGTTTCTAATCTCGTGGGAGAAGAAAGCTCTGATACCATAAAAGGATTATTACAAATGAATTGATGCAGTAGCTTTTAAATATTATTCCATTGAAATACTGTCTATATATATATATATATAATACAATTACTATGACTATTAAGGGAAGAGCTTAATGAACGAATATACAGTCATAAACAAGACTGCAAGAATTAAGGTGCTATACATGAAAGTAAATCACTAATGAGCTGAGGCTATGGGATGAGCTGAGGTTATGGTGATTTCCTTATAGACATAAGATGAAGAAAAATCCATCAAGAACAGCGCCAAGGTAGAGAAAAAGGTGACAATGATCGTAGGGCCTGCAAATTAAAATCATCAATCAAATACGGGGCCAGATCGTATGGTCGGCGGATCGATACGTATAATATCCGCTGAAAACTCTGTGAAGTATATCTCAGTAGTCGTGGAAAAGAAGGAAAATGAATCATGAACACCTCTAAAGTAGAGAAAAATACTATAATTTTTTGTGCGAAGAAAAATGTTAATGAGATGGATTTTTTCACACCTTATCCATGCCTTCATAAACCATGCTTATTTTTATTCAGTAAATCTTAGCCAGGAAACTGAAACTGTTTTCTATTAATAAAAGTATTTGGAAGTATGATAACCGTTGTTTTTTAAAGTATTTTTCATTCTAAAATATATTAAAATAATATATTTTTTTTATTTTAAAAAAATTATTTTTGACATTAACATATCAAAATAATATGAAAACATCAAAATATATTAATTTATAAAAAAAAATTAAATTTTTTTTTTAAATGCTTTTCGACCGCAGTGCATTACTCTCAAAAGCTTGCACATCTTGTCAGCGGAGTTCTTCAATGGGAGTTGACCTCTTCTTGGTTCAATAACCTCCATGAAAATCATCTTCCTTCTTGTTTGGTTAGAAAGACTTTTGTAAGTAACGTGGCAAAGGGAAACAAACTTAATGCTGGTAGAAAATCAAGCACCAGGAAAGCAATGAAGGAAAATTGACTTCACTGTGAAACGTGGCCCAACCGAAGTCAATCCTTAATTAAGGCTTTGCCCGAGAGCAGCCAGTGATGACAAGTGCATAGATGGGCTTTGATAATTCATGCCCAATTCTTTAATTTATTAATGGAAGGCCTAGTGGGCTTTATCCTTCTCTTCCATTCCAACTTAGAAAGAAGTCTGCATGGAGACATTGTAATGAACAAACACATGACATTTCCACACCAAGGCCAAAACCATCACGTCTTGAAAACCAAAATCAATTCTAATCCTTCCAATCTCATCATTCCATTCTTTTTAACTCAATAGTGTGTACCAATACTTTTAATTTTTTTCAATCATCAATCAAATAAAAATCATAAAGATTAAGGAACATTTTATGAAAAATAAATAAATAAATTCAATAATGTATTAAAAATTGTTCAAGAATTCATTGGGTGGTTAGAGTTGGGCTGAGGCGTTTGGATCAAAATGATGCAATGGAGGCGCGTTCAATCCACGTGTTAGTGCAGAATAAAATTTCTGGCTCGTCGTTGCATGTACTGCGCGGGTCTAGGAGGTGCCTATAAGGTGTGCCTCCTTTTCGTCTTTGTTTTTGTGTTGGCGGTGTTGTTCATTCCGCTTAAAGAAGGAGATCGGGCGACCTAAAGTTCCGTTCTTCTTTCTCTCTCTAATGTAACAACTTTCTCTTTTTTTTTAAAAAAATAACAATCAAGGCTACTATTGTGGTGGTTTGGGTCCTCGATAGGTTGTTAAAGCTATTTTGTTGCTAAGGGTTTCCATCATTGTGGCTGGTCGGTGGCTTCTGGTGTTGAAGTTGTCCTGAAATTGCCGTGAATGGAGGGAATAGGGGTTGCATTACTGGGTTTGTTGGCTGCGATTAGGGAGGAGGAACTTGAAACTTGGTTGGTGATGAGTGGATGGGTTGTCATGAGGCACTGAAGATGGCGGTGGTGGGAGATAGTGTGGTGGAGGGGGTTTCCAATGTTTAAATTAGTCCCTCCAGCTTTTTAATTTTAATCCTCGTTTTTATTTTCAAGAATTTTTTGCATTTTTTTAATTTTTGAGAACACCATCAACATGGGCGTCAAAGTCAAGTTCCGAAAACTAGAAATCTACCTTCATAAAATGCAAGGACAAGCGCTCTTCATTGAATTGTTTTGGGAAGAAAATATGTCATAATGAACCAGGAGGCTCATCAAAAAAAAAAATTGTTTGATTTTTAAGACTTTACAGCTTTCATAAATTTTCTCCTCCTACCCTCTGTATAAACTAACATGCATGCCTGTTTTAAAGATTCATTTCTTTGCATTAACGAGGATATAGTTCTGTGATTGACACATCATTCACGGACAAAGACTTCGACTTGGAAGTAGATCGGTCAGACTCCAGCTCTGCTATTGGTAAGCTCGAGCCGGTCCTGCTTCGCACACAATATGCCGGCTTCCTAGGCAATGGTAGCGTTACAGAGAAACTAGTGAGCATGAGAACTATTGTTGTCAATGTTGGTCTATTGTTTGGATCTTCTTGAACACACAATAAGGCAATATGGAGGCATCTAGTGACCTCATTTCTGGAGTAAGAATGTCCTAAGCTTGCATCCATTAGTTCCAGTGCTGTCCCATTTGTCCAGTGTTTCCATGCCTGCAACCATCAATAGCTATGTTCAGAAACATTCTCTTATTCTCCCCGTCGTTGATCTTGGCATAGATAAAATAAAAATGTGTACAATTAATTTTCTCTTACATAGCTTAGAAGGTCCATGCCATTGTCTGATTGATAGAAACTGCTGTTCTTTTTGCCACTGATAATCTCGAGTATCAAGACACCGAAACTATACACGTCTGACTTAACGGAGTACTGTCCGTGCATTGCGTACTCCGGAGACATGTAACCACTAGAGTATATCCAACAATCAGCATCGATTACAGAAAAAGAACATCCACAATTAATCCCTTCAATATATACCATAATTAGCTAATTGAAACTGGATCAGTTTTCCTACTTTCAAATGATTTTGGCATCTTACATGGATTGTCGAATCAAATCTGAAAATTAATGACTTGTTGATTTAGCCTATATCATTTGGTGAAGCAAGGGATTTTTATGAATTAATATTTAGAAAAAAAAAAGCACAACAGTTGATTATCGATATATGTATTGGTCGAATATTTTCAACAATAAGGCATGACCTTATATAGTTTTTAATATGAATGTTCTATATATTAACAAAAAAATTTAATTCGAAGATAGGTTTCCTCATGTTCGGATCAACATACACGTGAATTAAGATTAGTCTTTTTTTTTAAAGGAATTGTTAGGAACACTTTCCACATTATCTTTAGCGTACTTTGAAAAATTAAATAAATTCTCATCTTAAGAATTAAATCTTGAAAGAAAATTTGTTATATATATCATCTTCTTTTATGTAACTTCTCTTTTGATAATGTTTTAACAACATGGATGAAGTTATGCTTCACTAAAAATAAGGGTTTAATAAACGATAGTGTAGACGAACAAAATATAGAATTTAGACCTTAAAAGTACTTACAATGTTCCAGCGATTCGGTTTGTAATTCCTTGACTTTGATCCCCTCCAAAAATCTTTGCCATACCA
>Ga0325402_1008054_pt1 | contig 10036 bp, 11 predicted proteins | sample PopdelMetagenome_22_FD_207212 | JGI IMG/M metagenome (GOLD analysis project Ga0325402, IMG submission 207212) | Populus deltoides microbial communities from Bellville, Georgia, United States - Xylem-PdKOR-R3 | ecosystem: Host-associated > Plants > Phyllosphere > Stem > Wood/Secondary xylem... | reverse complement strand
GCCCCCCCCCCCCCCCCCCCCCCCCCCCCACATATCTAGCTAAAAAAAGAGCATATATCTGCACGCTAGGAACTATCCCAGAAGGATTGAATTTATGCCTCATGGGTGATATCATAACTCTGCGTTACTGATCCCGAAAAATGACACCCAAACCACAGCACTGTGTAGATGAAGCTGCTCCGAATTGATCTTTATAAAACCATCTGCAAGAGGCAACTAGACAGCCCTTGATGCAGGAAGCAGAAGTATATGGATTGACCTTCATGTTAGCTCTTGGAATCCAGAGAGATTTGACACAGCTGTTTCAAGAATGTCATTGTCATTTATGCATTTGTCCTGGAACAATCTTTGATTGCAGGAGTACCAGATAGCCTACAGGATCATAGAAATCTTTTCCATCATAGGAACCTCAAGTGGAAGAACTTTCCTTGAAAACCAGACATCCACAAAGTTGCCTAGAAATACAGAATTCGGCTCATAATCTTTCGCTGCAGGACATTCAAAGAACAGATGGAGAGTTGATTCCACATTAATGTGGCATATTCTGCATCCATGATCGTGAAATCAGCTCTCTTGAAAAGTTTTACCTTAGCAGGTAAAATATCATGCAGAAAACTCCAAGTAAACTCTCCCTTAAGAGGGAACTAGATGATTGCTTGTTTGCTGGAAGTCCGATTAAATTTTTTAATATAAACAAAATATTCAAATATTGATAATGTATTGTTTAGAAGAAAAAAAATATAATCTGGTCGATTTGACATAAAAATATAGTTTAACTTAAAAAAATCATAACATCTTTTTTTAAAAGAATATTTAAACGATAACATATTAGATTGACTCGAATCAACTTAGTTAACTTGTCAAATCTGCTATCCAAGTCATGAGATACTAATAAAAAAATTATCTAGGTGTCGTGAATTTATTTTGTAGTAGAAAAAAACTAAAACTATATAGGGATTGACCTGATATTATATAGTTGACTTAGTAAGTACAAAAATAACCTGAATGACCGATAAAAATATATTTTAATTAAAAAAATCAAGATGACATTTCTTTTATAAAAAATATTGAAACAAAAGCATATTAGATTGACTTGGATCAACTCGAGTTAAACTGTCAAATTTGTTATCTAAGTCATGAGTTTCGAGATTCTGATAAACCTATAGAAAGAAAATAATAAAAAATTATTAAATTCAATTCTCAATCAACTTAATCTTGAAGGATGAAATTAAAATAAAATTTAACTAAAAAAATAAGCCAAATCAACTCAGGTTAACTTGTCAAACCTAGATCATGAGATCGGGATATCCCTAGAAAAAGCAAATCAAAACAAATTATGAAGCTCAATTCACAATAAATCCAATGTTGAAGGATAAAATTAAAAAAAATCAATTAAAAAAACAAAAAAAAAATTTCAAGTCAACCGCACAAAATCATGACCTGAGTCATGATACTAGGATAACTTTACATAATTGAAACTAAAACAATTTATGAAGCATAATTCTCAATAAACCCAATATTAAAAAATAAAATTGAAAAAAAATTAACAGAAAAAAAAATCAATAGAAAAAAAAACCCTAGATCACCCGGCTTAACCTATAACTTGAGTCATAAGACCATGATAACCTTATAGAAAACAAATAAAAAATAAACTATAAAGCTCAATTCCTAATCAACCCAATGTTGAAGGATTAATTTGAAAAAAAATCAAATAAAAAATGACAAAAACAATAACCGAAGTCAACCTGAGTTAATCTGCTAAACCAATGTGAGGAGACTGATATAACTCCATAGTAAGCAAATAGAAAAAAATTATAAAGTCTAATTCCCAATCAACCCAATGTTGAAGGATGACATTAAAAAAAATTAATTAAAAAAAAAACTTGAGTCAACCTAACTAACCAGCAAAACTCGTGACTAGGGTTATAAGACCATGATAACTCCAAAGAAAGCAAATAAAAAAGTAATTATGATTATGAAGCTCAATTTCCAACTCAATGTTGAAATATGAAGCTAAGAAAAAAATTAAATTAAAAAAAAAATAACTTGAGCCAATACACTAACCCACAAAATTCGTGATTATAATCATACGAACATAATAATATTATAGAAAATAAATTAAAAAAATAATAAATTTCAATTAATAATAAATCTAATGTTTTTGGATAAAAGTTTGAAATTAAAAGAAAAATTCTCGGAAATTTTGGTGAAAAATACCTCATCATTCTACTGTTCATTGCGACTTTTAGTACATGTTAATAATTAATTAATTAATGTTTGGTTTCCACACAGCATTCCAGCAATGTCTCTGTTCATTCACTTAACAAGAAATATTAGCAGTAGTTTTGAGCAAATTCAAGACAACACGGCAAGCACCTCGGGCTATAAAAGTCTAGATTTTGTGAAATTCCAACCATCGGAGTACGCCAGCCGATGGGAATCTTAACATTATTTAGAACATAATTACCAACAATATGCATTTGGTGAACGCCATGGATGATGACCTCTTCCTCCAAGAAAGCTTTTGAAAGCAAATCGCTCATGTCTCGTTCCGTTGCATCGATCTCCGCCTCCACAAATGGGATGGGCTGGAAGAGGAGAATAAGTGGCTAGAGTAATTTAACAGCGGAGCATCCAAATCCTTTTGATTTCCACAAACCCGACATTGATCATCCACCAGGCTTCTGATAAACCTCTTATCCTTGCGCTGAGATGCTCTACGATGAAAAGAACCAGTGTTCTTATCCCCTTCTGCTAACCTCTGAGTTCTAGTGTCTGCTAACCTCTGAGTTCTAGTGTCAATGAATGCTACTATCGGCCGGTTATTTATTTTAACAAGTAGGGATAACCTAAACCCTCATGGCCCTAACCCCATATCTGATATCTCCGCTTCTTCGTTAACCACCGCAGGCCAAGTCTCCACCACTTTAGAACCATGTCTTCTTCTTCATCCACCTCCTTAATTAGGAATAGTTTTGGGCAACTACACTTGTGACCCAAGCTCCACTTTTCATTGCACTTGAAATATAAGCCTTTCTCCTTTCTTTTTTCCCCTTCATCTGGGTTGGTGTCAGTTTCTAAACTACTGGATTTTCGATCAATTTTAGATAGGGCTTGAGAAGTGGGCTTCCATTGAATCCCGCTGGTATTAAGCTTCCAACCCTTATGAACCGCCATTAATTTTGATTTTCTTCCAACAATAGCCCTTCTAAGAAGCAGCTCAGGCGGTGAGAGTCAGATAATGTCATCTTGAGCGTTCATTCCAACCTTACCTCTTCTTCTTCCTTCTGAAATTTCAATGTCTTATCTTGAGGGATCGTCTCTCCTTCTCTTGCCATTTCCAATCTAAAATGCCCAGAAAGAAGTGAAAATAATTGAATTAAAATAGAATAGAGACTGTGAGAGTGATAATAATTGATTCACATGGCCAAAGAGTCGTGTGGGTTTGTTGTGAAGATTGTTTGGTAGAGATGGGAATCTGCTAGAGAAACAAATCGTGTTCCTTTCCCAATCTCTTTATAGACAAAAAGAAAAGGAAAAAAAGAGATGATGACAAAGAACAACATATTAATGAAGGAAACATCTACAATAATGAATATCTCATTTCTTTTAGTTTATTTAATAATAAAAACATATTTTATTCTAACATTAATTTCAATTAAATTAATGTTAAGGATTTCTTGATTTAAACAATCATTAATGTACCTTAAATATTTGCACTTAATTTGTATTAATTGATTAATTATTAACATAAATAGTTATTTTATAGTATTTTCATGTGAAATTCATTTAGTGAGCTACATATTTGTATAAGAAAATTGTAAGAGTTTGCCCTCCTAAAATGTTAAATACTTTATTGTTTGAAAAATGATTGTTTTTTATATAGAGAATAGGCAGGAAAGATGAAAACATATATATGATATCGTTAAATTTTAATGTAAGAAGATTTCTTTTTATAATTATAAAGGTTTTTAATGTTGACTTTTTTTTAAAATAATATCTTACATTTAAAAATCAAAATATTTTAGGGTTTTGACCAAGGTTGTCAAAAACGCTTTTTTGACACGACATGGAACATACAATATAAACTCAACTCGTAAACTCGAATCGTAAAATCGGAAGTAAAATTTTTTAACTAAAAATCATAAAATCGCAAGTAAAATATTTTAACTAAAATCGTAAAATCGCAAGTAAAATATTTTAAACAACACAAATATCCAAACATCTTAAAATACATAATTCAAATAAAAGTAAAATAAACAATATAAATATCCAAACATCTTAAAATACATAATTCAAATAAAAATTCATACATGTCCATAATATTTCAATAACTAAAAGTTAACACACCTAAAACAAACAGTTTGTAGGTGTGTCATGTAAACTAAATACACCCTCATTGCCTTTGTCTCCCTCATTATTCCTTTGTCTCCCTCATTATTCCTAAAATAGTCATCAAAATCATTACCATCTAAAGGAACATTAGTGCTACTACTAGTACTAGCACCGATATTAGAAACATTAGTGCTACTACTAGTACCAGCACCAACACCAATTTTGTCAACAATATTTAACTCCAAGCTCCTTGAATTATCTGGATTGATATCATTCTGAATCTCTAAATCATCTTCAGTTCCATGACACTCCATCCCAACATCATTAAGATTTTCTTCATCATCACTTTCATCTTCTTTACCGTTTTTCCTTCGTGCTGCACTATCAATGACACTAAGCAAATCAAAGTTTGATGAACCATCATATTTCTCTCCCTCAGTTATCCAATCATCATCAGATGAGAGATGATAAAAAACTTCACCAAAATCATTAGCTTGCCTTTTGACTTGGTTATCATTTAATTTCAGATTGCACATTACAAATACCAAGTCATTTATTTTTTTCTGGTGCAAACGATTTCTTCATTTTATATGAACCTATGTAAGCAATTCAAATTAATACCATATAAGATTCTTATAAAATATAAAAACATTAAAATTGAAAAGGAAAAAACTTATCATCTCAAATGCACTCCAGTTTCGCTCGCATCCAGATGAACTACAAGTCAAGCTTAGAACTCGAATTGCAAATTTTTATAGCTCTGGACATTCATCCCCATAAAAATCCCACCATTTAGCTGGAGTCTTTTTATCCCTTGTTATCTTGGCAGCCTCAATACTGAACAACCCACTTGCATCCTTGAATGAATCAAGTTGCAAGTCAATTTTACACCTTTCACTTGCATCGGGCACAATTCTTTCTAAGCATTGATATAATTCAATTTTAATGTTGGCATTAACTTTAAAATTAGAATTATAATGATAATGAGGATTCAAATAATATGTTGCTGCATGTAAAGGTCTGTGAAGTTGAAGTTCCCATCTTGCATTAATGATATTCCATATAGGCATATAACTACAAAATAAAAATAAGAATATTATCATCAACATTACATGACCTAGCTGGTAAACATTATAATCAACTGATAGTACTAAACATCCAAGAGTTAAGTATGCAGTATGTAGCAAATCTAGTGGCAGCAGGCCTAATCAAATCCTTTTCTTTTGTAAAGTGTCTGAGCATGGAAATGAAAATAGTTCTTGAATATATGTATGAGGTGATTCTCTTCCCATTAGCAATAGTTACTTGATGGACCTCTAGTTTCTTCTCAAAATCTTCCAATATCAAGTCAATACAATGGGCAGCATATGGTGTCCAAAACAATCTTTCCTTTTCCCATCAACAATTGCCCTGCTACCTTATAATTTGCAGTATTGTCAGTGACTACTTGCACTACATTTTCCTCTCCAATCCTCTCCACAATAGCATCCAACATCTCAAATACTTTATCAGCAGTCTTGGATATATTAGAGATATCTACGGATGATAAAAAAATTGTCCCTTTAAGACTATTAACCAAAAGGTTGCAAATAAAACGTCTTTTCTTATCAGTCCATCCATCAGACATTATTGAGCAACCTGTTTTTTTCCATTCTAACTTGTACTCCTCAAGCAAGTTGATCGTGTGATCTACTTCTTGCTTCAAATACTTCTCTCTAATATCATAGTAGGATGGAGGCTTCATTCTCATATAACTTCCTTCTTGATCTGAGTGAGATCTCGGCTATTGCTGATGTGTCCTCTTATAAGTATGCTGTTAACCAAGTTTGCCAGTTCATGCACCAACCCCGCACCTCGCATCTTGCTGCAGTCAAGGTGACTGACAGGAAAAGTCCAATACTCAACCTCGAATACGACTTGCCAGCTCCATATCAAGGTCACGGTCGATATCATCACTCACATCAATATCGTCACTATCATCAATATCGTCCCTATCATCAATAAGAAAACCTTTAGGCTTGTTATCCAGGAACTTGTTCAGAAATACTGTAATGAAAGGAACATAGGAGTTTGTCGCTAGGTATTTGACCAAATAGGACCGTCCAGTTCCTATAGAACCTATCACTAAAATACCCCTCGAGAGGGATAAGGCTAAGTGGAGCGAAAAGGGTTTTCCATGAGATGGGAAATGAAAACTATTCGCCCCACACGAGGTTTATGAATAAGTGATTGTCTGATAATGAGCAAGGAATATCCTATACTAATCAGCCTTGTTGAACCAGGCCAACCTAAGATAGAGCCCAGAGAGAGACTTTTAGGTAATGCAATTGGTGATGAGAGATGCTACTATATATTTGATTTTATATAAGATGGAATAAAATGCTAGTCCACACCTATCGAATCAGAATTCCATGGCGAATCTGGAATGGTTTTCGTGAGTGTAATGATCACCATGGCTTAACGCTAATGAGACTCCCATTGGATCTGGTCTACTCCAATTAGAATCAAAGCTAGCAGCTCACCTGGGAATCAATTCACATTGACCCTTTTAAGAGCCCTTGCCCGAGATTAGTGACTCATATGCCGAATGCCGAAAATGGTCTTCATTCTAGAACGAATATGCCATGCCTTAGAGCAGTTCCTTGTCCGATTCAGTTACTTCGTTTAGAAATATATTACTGTCTAGGCTCACTTTATTGGAATTCTTTTGATAAATTGGAAGAAGTGTTATCAAACGATTTCCTGCAATTATTCCCAGTATGGAATGAGTAAAGAATCCTAGCGTTCACCAGTAGAAAAAGTCAGAGAAGGACTTCACTGCTTGCTACACACTAGAATGCAGAATGGGCTATCATTTCAAAAAAGTTTGATGCTATAAAAATTCATTTTCTTTTAACGTAGATAAGAGATGGCATCTCCTCGAGTTGCGAAAGAGGCTGCAACTTTCATTTTGGATTTTCGTTATGCTATTTCTTTTTCATGTCGTGAGCTGCTCAGTACTCCCCTTCCTTAACTTAAAGACTGATTGAGGTGAGAAAGACGGAAGGAATTAGTTTCCCTAAACTAAATAGGGTTTCTTTGTCTATGTCCCAGAATCTCTCTATCCCCGGGGGCAATAGCATTAGAAAGAGCAGGGGCATATCTAAGTCCACAAATGCGAACATCTCTTTTTAGGTTGTCAAATCGCCGAGTCGACTTCTCACCGATTCGCATTAACGCGATCCAAAGAGTCGATCACAAAGCGGATTTTAGTCAGCGAAAATCCCTCAAACTCAATCAATATCAACAACATGTCGTGACGCTTGGTTGAGCCAATCGATACGACCGCGGAGAGCAGCTTTTGCTAAAACATGAGCAGTTTCTTGAAAACTCGCTTCGGATATGAAACTTTGAGTACTCAGAGATGCTCTCGTTATTCCCAAGCTCAGGAAACAAAGAGAAGATGTGTAGGAACGAGATATCCTGCAACAAGATGCAAAAGCGGGCCTATGAGAGAAATGAACTTTACATACTGATATCACATACCGATGGGAAGGAAAAATTTTGCAACCAATTCAAGTGCCTTAACAAATTCAGGGTTTTTCACATAGTTAAATGGAATTGCACTAGTGTAGAAAAATCTTGCAATTTATCGACATGCTTCTTCTTTAAGATCCTTTTTTAGCAGCTGATTGATGGTGGTTTGTGTACTCCCACTCCCACTCGTTACTCTCTTTCCTTTGTCCACTGAGGTAATTTCATTCCCTTCATCATTATCTTCATCTTTTCCAATATATTGGAAAACCTTTCTTTTCTTCTCAGATGCTTCTTGATATTTCACCAGAACATTCAAAATTATCTTCTTTACATCTTCTGGTACTTGCTGGCATGGCTCAACATCCTTTCGAGTGCAAGCCAAATGATGCTTGAAACGGTAAATGCCTCCACTAATAATTTTCTGACAAAACTTGCACTACACTCTTTTTGAATTCTTGTCAACATCTATACCATATTGCCATCCCACGTCAAGTTTATTGCCACGTGTAGTTTTTTTAGATGCCATGTATCCTACAATTTAAAACTGCTCTTGCTATAATGTTGGACATAATTAAGATTATACATTCAAGTATAAGCATGCCTAGACAAGCCTAAAGGTTATATATCACTAGGTAGATCAGGACAGTGATTAAGAAGTTTCCAAAGCCAACAACTCCATGTATCAAGATCAAGCTAAAAATGGTAGTGGATTTGCATGATTTGGCAGAACAAAGGAATAAGGAAGCTAAATGAGACCAATTGCGTTACTTAAAATGATTGTTCATCACATTTAACTGATTGATGTACTGGCAAAAAAGCTTAATGAAATGCCTCAATCACTGAAACAAAAACTAGTGTAGTAATCATCAACTCGTAGCATCTAGGTTATATCTTGGACACGATTCTGACAAGGAAATATGAAAGAACAAGTGCAATGCCAAAGCATGCAAATGGTTACACTCTCTCTCCCGAAAAAAGAAAGATAGAATACACTCAATACAGTGCAAACCAAATATCACTAAATCAAAGCCTTGCAGGATGATATCATTTGAGAGATGCAGTCCGCATTAAATTGCTATCCAGTAATACACAAAAAGCCTAAATAAATTAAATGCAAAAGGTATTCCAAACAGGTGCATCAATTGCCCTAAAGTTTGCAGTTTTTGGATTTACAAAATACCTGCAATCCTGGAAATTGGAATGCTTCGTTGCTTCCTTGCTTCGCTGAATCGTTGTCCATGCAGATTGCAGAATTACAAAATCTGCAACACCAAAGCAAGCAAGATCAAACAGAGCATAGGTGTGAGTGTGAGGTTTCACAAAAGATAAACAATGAATTTCACACCATACCCATTACCCAGATCATTTTTTATCTCTAATCACCACCATTAGACAGAAAAAAAACAGAGCTTGGGATTGAGAATCAATTCTTACCTTCATCTCGCCAAGAATGCTCCGGATCGGGGGGGGGGGAAGTGATTTATTAATTTGCTGGGGAAAGGGGAAAGGGAAAAGGAAAAGGGAGTCAGTGAGACTAGGAGAGTATGAGATAAGGAGGGGACGATTGGACGAAGTCTGGAGTCAAGGAGAGTGTGAGACAGAGACGAAGTCACCGGTAGGGTGAGGGTGGTCTCCTGGTCGGGTGGGAATTAGGAAAGAAAAGAGATTGTGAGACAGGGATGAAGTTAAATTTTTTTTGCATTTCTAATTTTGCATTTGGCCGAGTGACATTTTGGTTAAGTCATGAAAACATAACGTTTTTAACGTTTTTGCGAGTTGTTACGATTTTATGTGATTTTGAACCGGTTTTATGCGATTTTAATGATTTTTGAGTTTTGCCTCCGTTTCTACACGTTTTATGGATTTCAACTCGTAAAATAGTACGATTTGACGAGTTGAAACGTATTTTTAACAACCATGGTTTTGACACATAATTATAATTTTTTATGGTTAAGCTATGGATAAAAAAATTATTTATTTTATTTATAATATTAATTGGTTCAAATAAAAGTAAGGTAATTATATAGATACCCCTAAAATATAGATGAGTATAAAAAATTTTTATTTAATTTTGATATCACTGAAACATTACATGAAAGAAGAAAAAAAATAAAAGAAAGAGGAAGCGAAGGTTAGAGAAATCTATAAATATTTATTTATTTTTTATTTCTAAGAATGTAAAAAA
>Ga0325402_1008053_pt1 | contig 10036 bp, 5 predicted proteins | sample PopdelMetagenome_22_FD_207212 | JGI IMG/M metagenome (GOLD analysis project Ga0325402, IMG submission 207212) | Populus deltoides microbial communities from Bellville, Georgia, United States - Xylem-PdKOR-R3 | ecosystem: Host-associated > Plants > Phyllosphere > Stem > Wood/Secondary xylem... | reverse complement strand
GATAATTTATGAAATTATATTTTTTTTCAATTTCATTATCATTCAACTTTTTAATTTATAAGATTTGTTCTTTATTATTTTAATAAACTTGAGAAAAATAAAACATTAATAAGTTATTTTCCAGCTCATTTTTCATGACATAACCAAACACTGAAAAATATTTTCCAACTTATTTTTCATTACACTACCAAACATAAGAAAATAATTCACTTTTCAAAAAAAAACTACTTTCCAGCAAACAAATGAGGCCATGGTAAATTTATAATAAGTAATCGTGTGTATGTAGTACATATGCAACTAATTAAAACCTACCACGCTACCAGTCTCAGCCATTTCAACTTCCTGCCCGATAAAAACACAGTTTTACAAAATCATAAAAACAACATTTATAGTTTAAGCCAACGAAATCACCTAATTTTTATAGCAGGTAAATTTATAATTAGAAAAAACTTAATCTTAATACCAAATAATTCATCACAGTAAACAATAGCAATTCAATTACAAATTAGTTAAATTACATAGATAAACATCTTACAAATTAACATGTTGATGAGCATGCACCATTAGAACCATGGGCATGTTGTCATCGTGCATGATAAACACGGCTATCCTCCTCTATTTTGTTGTCTAAAGCCTAAGCCTTCCCAACCTTGTTAATTGAAGAACGGTACAATGAGAACCAAGTTTTGAAAGCACAGTGCACAATATCGTTAGTAGCATCATGAATTGCGATCGCAACTCTCAAACCCTTGCATATTAAAAAATTCACCTAATATATTAGAAAAGATTATATTATCATTTATAAGATATAAATAATATTTTTATTACATGTTAAAAAAACTAATCCATACATACCAATTTATGATATCTTGGTTCACAAAGCTTATAATTATCTGAATTAAATGTTGGCTAACACAAAGTGTCACGTGGACATCTCATAACATACTTCCACGGTGGTGTTATGAATCACCTTGTTATGTTTATGTACCAAGACACGTAGAGATTTAACTTAATATGCGAATACAGCTATGTAAATATGCGATCTCTAATAAGATTTGATTCTTTCAAAACTAATATCATCCTAGGCAGCATTTGAAAAGACTTCTCATATGATCTAAACAACCTCTCTAATATTTTCTATTTAACTAACCAAGCTTTTTTATACGATATATTATACAAAAAATCTTTATGGATAGTTGCCTGGATGGTTGTAATTTTAATATTTATTTCAGCTTTGACAATGGTAAACATCATAGTAATAGAATTTTTGTGACATATATAGGGCTCTTTCAATTCTGAAATCTCAAATGAATCAGAATTCTTGTGATATCTCCCACGCAAATACCATTGACATGATGGTTTATACTTACATTGTAACTGCACATAAGTTGTGGTTGAACGTTTCACTTTGTAGTGAAGTGAATTTTTTTACATGTCACCACTTAACTGCATTAGTTAAATCAACCTTGGTTCAGAATATTTGTCCAACCTCTAACTCGGTACTTAAGCTTGAATTCCTACGACTCAAAACCCAATCAAAACTCATCATATAAGTAGACCTACTAGCATCTTTGAATTCAAGAATAGGGGGTCTTATTGTTTGGTTTGTTGGCTTATGTTGCTTTTCTTCCTCAGCTACATTGTCAACATGGCAATCATCTTCCTCATCCTCGGTTTAGATTCATCATAACAATATGGAGTTATTACCATACCCAACCAAGGTTCCTTGTGTATCATTTCTTGAATTGATGTTAGATTCATTGCATCATTAATTGTTCTAGATGGATCTGCTGCATGTGATGATTTTGTAGTCATTTAATTGTAACTTAGGACCCGAGTCAACTCCAAACTCGAAAAGTTTCATACTTTTGGATTTCTACTTAAATGAAGCTCTAGTATTTACAACCAATTTACAGTGATCAACCCAACCATTGCATTAAAACCTATATCACTAGTAATGGGCACACCGACAAAACAATTCGGATGGCCCCCGCCTAACATCCTCCAAGTAATAGTAACATCAAATTCCACCAAATTCCTTCACAAACTAAAATTTTAAATTCATCAAATGAACTATCTAATCCTAAGCTACATAACTCGGTATTTCCTCCATGGTAAATGATATTATTATTATTATCGATGATTTTACCACTATAATAACATAGAATTCACATTATAGAAGACATGTTTTGTGAAAATCAAAACAAAACACAACGTTAATTTTTCAATATAGCAAATTATTCAAGTTACATTAAGAAATCCAAAATTAACAAAATCATTAACTAAACCCTAACACTAACATAATCAACACAACATAATTCATTTATTTTTCATACCAAATCAGACAATGGATACACTTACTTAACTAATTTTATACCTAATGAATCTCAAATTATAGTTCAATTAAGCAAAATAAACAAAAACCCCAACCTAAACCCTAAAACCCTTATCCTAGAAAATTCATAAATTAGCCAAGTAAAATAACAAATTAATAAAGGGGAAGGTGAATATACCTCAAATTGGTTAAATGGGGTGTTTGTGGGTGGTGATGGCAATGACGATAGGGAGAAATCGGTGGTTGTCATGGGTGGATAGCGAAAGAGAGAATTCACAGCTGAAAGAGAGAGAAAAGTGAGGTTTGTCATGGGGAAGAGAGAGATAGTTTTTTTAATGGTAGAGAAAGAGATCATCTTGCTTAAGTTAAGAGCTACGCCATTAGGAAGAAGGAGCAAGGGAAGAAAGAAAAAAGTAATGAGAGAAGAAAAGAAAGGGAAATTGTCTTCAAAATACTTAACTAGGTGGTCACGCATGCAGTACATATGCAACCATTGTTTATGTGCTAAAGTGACAATTATTTTTTCAACTATGCTAGTTTGGGAAATAAGTTTGTCGACTATGTTAATGTGGGAAAAAAAAATCAATTTTAGGATTCTTAAATTAAACAAAACCTAAAAAAATCAATTTTTCATGTAGATGAGGACATAAAACATTATGGATTGAAACAATATAATGATGATATTTCCCTTCTCTACAAAAATTAAAGGCCTTGTTGATGGGATAACAAGGTCTTTTCCACATGATTCATTAGTTATTACCAAATTAACTGGGAAAAATTGGATTTTTTGTATTTGTTTAGCATAGTAAAATTACTTAATTACCTTTAAAAGTTTTTTAAAAAAAACTAGCATCCAGGGGTTTACTCGTCTTTTTATTTTTAAAGCATGATGAAATGACATACTTACACTTTGAATAAAAAATTATTAAGTAAGGGTGTAGAGGTTTTTTATATTTTCAACTTGTTTTTTTTGTTTTGTTATAATCAAGTTAAAATAGGAGCAATTTAGTATTTTAATAAATATAAATATTATTTTATAAGAAAAATGGTTGGCGCATGCAACGCAAATGTCAACGGAAGAGACATTTTTGCCATTTAGGCAATGCATGAGGCTTCTTCCGGTGGCCTAACAACGACTTCTAGGGTGTCATTTGAATCGTCATTATCGACCCTTCATCTCAGGGCAGTGCATGTGGCTCATGAACCTTTGGTTTGGCATAACAACCTTTTTCATTATTTTCTCTCTCGCTTGATAAGTGTTTCCTTCAAATTCCATCACTATTCTTTTGATTGTTATTTGTTTTATTTGAGATAATTTTTAAAATTAAAATTATTTTTCAATTTCATCCTCATTTAATTTATTCATCTATCATATTTGGTCCATATTCTTTCGATTGCTATTTTTTTATTTTTTATCCTTATCTTGAATTATTTAATTTAATTTTATTTAATTCTATACCAGATTTGGTCCTCATTATTTTGATTGCCATGTTTTTTTTTTTATCATTTTCTTGATTTATTTCATTTTCAAATTCATCCATCATTGTTTTATTTCATTTAATTTTTATACCAGATTTTTTTCTTATTTTTTTAATTGCTATTTATTTTGTGTTTTTTAGTTTTGAATGATTGAGAATTTCACTTCATAATTATTTCAGATTTGTCTTCTATGGGTTAACCTGGTTTCATAATCCGAGTTACAAGTTTTGAAGATTACCTTAATTTGTCATCGATATTTTTTTAAATTGATTTTTTTTTTCATTTTCATCATTCGACATTAGGTTATTAGGCCTTCGACTTCGTGATTTCTATCACTTTCCTTTCTATTAAGTTATTATGATCTCATAAGGGTGCGGGTAGTTGGGTTAACCCGGGTTAACTTGGGTTTTTTTTCCTTCAATTTTTCCTTTTATTATTTAGTTTGCTTAATAATTGACTTCCATTGTTCTATTCAATTTATTTTATATGAGGTTATCTAACCTCACAATCTGGTTACAAATTTGACATGCTAACTCGAATATAGTTTTTTTTGTTTTTTTTATATTGATTTTTTTTTCAATATGTCCTCCAGCATTTGATTTGTTGGTAATTAAGCTTATTTTTTTTTTTCTTTTTATGAGGTTATTTTGTTCTCATTAAATTTTTGCTTTGTAACCAAATGAGATTGTTGAGACCTTTTAAGAAAATTTAAAGAGTATCTTTTTATAATATTGACAAACATTCATTTTTCTCGATTAGCCATTGTTATTTTTTTCCTTGATTTTTTTTTATAATCATATTGTTACCCATTTTTGGATTCCCGCACAAAAATGAGAAAATAAAAAATATATATTAAAAGATATTTGGAAGAAATCCAAAAAATAATAGCAGCGAGAAAAGGATGCTGAAATGCCCATAAAATAGTTAGAAATTGGTTGAGAAGGTTCATAAAATATAAGGATTGAAATTTTACAGTATATTTTTGACTGATGAAAGCCTTGTTGACAAGGAAAATTTAATTTGAAGAAGAAAAGTCCAAAATCAGATGTTTATGGATTCAATTAAATTCTATTGAAGGTTTAATTGAATTTATAGAGGGTTCGATTACAAGAAAAATTGTTTAGTAAATTTCGGTTTTATTTGGAAGAAATTAAAGTTCAGGGGTCCAATTACAATTTATCCAAGGACTTGACTACAAAATTTCAGAATTTTGGTAACCAAACTAAAAATGGCCATTTCACATTTCAAAACAGCATCGTTTCAAAAGACATTGTTCATCACCTTCTTCATTACACTAGGGCAGCCATTTCAGCAGAAAGAAACAATTAGCCTCAGCTGCCCACGATGCAATACGTTACTGAAACGTATGGCATTTATTCAGCTATAAAACCAGAGAAAAAACGTACGCCCCTGCCATCACCGTCCATTACCATTACTCTTGCAATAATGGTCCTTAATGTCTTTATTATCAAGGAAAACACATGCTTTCTCTGGCTAGAAAAGCCAGAGAAGGGATCGAACAGAGGGGGAAATAAAAAAAAAAAAAAAGGAGGAGGAGGGGAGAGAGTATAGGGGAGAAGAGAGTAGAGAAGAAAGAAAAGGCAATTAGAACCCAGAGAAGAACTAGAGTAATAAAAACAGAGAGTCAAAGTGAAAGAAACCAGTAGAGAGAGAGGGAGACGAAAAGTAAAATATAGAGGAGAGACATAAAGAAAACAAGAAAGTAGAGAACCAAGAACGAGCGAACGAAGAAGCAATGAAACTAGAGAGAACAGAAAAACTCAATAACACACAAAGAAGAAAGACGGAAGCGTTGTCTAGAGCACGCTATTACCATCGTCTTCGACTTTGTTTTTGCCTCCAGGTTTGTTCTCCTCGTCTTTGTATATGCATTTCCATTTGCATTTTATTGTTCAAGTGAATTATAATTTATTTGAATAGTAACTGAGAAAGCACGCGTGAGGAAGCTCACACGTACCTCTTGTTTGCCCATCCGGGTCATTAGAAGCCAATGACCCGACTAGGCCTGATGGGTCCAGCCCAACCACATGGGTCGAGCTGGACCCAATCCAATAAATAAATAAAAATGAGATTGGTGTTTTTTTTAATCGTGTATTTATTTTGTGATTGTAAAGATATAAATTTGATATTAAAATACTCGGTTTTCATTGAAATGTTGCAAAAAAAAATGTTTTGTTTTCATGCATATAGCCAAGTCTAGAAATAAAAAAAGTCATATTGTATTTTCATATGACAAAAAAATTTAAAATATGTGTTAACCAGTTTAATAAAGTCGTGAGAACTAGGCCAACATTTCAAAAAATCCAAAAAAATTATTTTTTTCTTTTAATATCTGGGATTACGAACTTACACGTAAGACGTACTCCTAATATTAAAATCATTTTCTTTGGTTGACGTTAGAACAGTTAGGTTTTACCCAATAAGATAATGATCTCCTTATCAAGGATAACTTTTCTTAAATCATAGACAAACTAGCAATTAGAAATACAATAATACTTTAGATATTATCAGACAATTAAATAATGCGGCTTACTTTAGATAAGATGTATTTGGGGTGCTAATACATTTTCTTTACGCAATCAGTCCTCGTACCTGATCTCTAAGACCAGTTAGGGTTCCTAGTGACCAAATACTTGGAGGCGACTCCCATTCCATTTTTCCATTGATAAAAGACAAGAATTCATTGTCTCTCCATATTTGCCAGATAAATAGAATACACTATATGAGAGTGGATTTTTCACCGCGATGTCATATATATGCAATAATTATATTATTAAATTAACCAAACTTACTGAATTCATTAAAATCAATGGCTTGGATACTAAATTTTTTTTACTCCTTTAAAAACGTTATCATCGCATGGGGAATTCTCTTTTTGTGTAAGGAAAGATTTAATCACGTAGTGTTGGACACTTATGTAATAAGATATCATCATATTTATAGATTTTGATATCATTATATAAAACAAATGGATTTAATGGATTACCACGTTACATTTATAAGCTGGGCTAGATTTGTAGGCTTTTCATGAAAAATAAATAATGATTAATTGTTGGTTTTGGGTGAGTTACATGAGCTAAATCCTTCAAGCTTCCGTGATACTTAGATGCGTTGATATAAGATTGAAAATTAATGCAAAATTTTGTAAGGTTAATTATTATGAAAATTATTAAAGGTGTAAAAATTATTTTTAAAAAATATTAGGTACATTAATAAATTTTGGGTGAGTTACATTAATAAATGAAACGTTAAATTGTTAATGATAAATGAGAAAATATTTCAAATATTAAGTTTTGAGGTTATAAGCTGTAAAGGATTTTTTTTCTCATCAATTTTATTCATATATAATTTATATTTTCCGAATTATTGATATTAAAATTTGAAGCAACCTTAATTAAATTTATACCTAAATCATAGACATGTAAAATAACTTTAGTGGCCCAACAAACATCTATTACAACATATACTACAACTAAAATGCTTAGGTAAAATATTGTAGGAATACATCATAGCCATAAAAAAAATCACCCTGAAATGTTTTTTATTTCAACTTTGTCTTTTATGTCTAAATTAATGATTAATCTATCAAAATCTCTTAAGGAAAGATGAAATTCGACAAAAAAGGATCAAAGAATTAAACAATGAGAAATCTCATAACCAATCTCAAATTCACTAAAAGAAATTTGGTTTAGTTCCCTACTTTCATTTTCTTTCCTCTATAGTCTTTACTAGAAACGTGGCCCGCGCTACACCGCGGGTCAATTTTTTTTATAGAAAATATATAAAAAAGTTAAAATCTAAGAGTGTTAGGTCTTTTTACAAAGTTATACCTAAGAGTATTGGGTTTGTTTGCTAGTCCTTACCCAAAAGTTATATTTATAATATTAATAATAATATTAAACTTGCATGATCCAAGTGTAAGCGAGTTTGGTTGCAACATCAAACTCGGGAGCCTTGGATATGAGTCTGGTTGCAAGGTCTTATTATAAAAGTGTGATAATTAAAAAGGGAAAAAATTTAATATTACAGAATGAAATTAAAAAAAAGATTAATTGAAAAGAAAAAAACAATAAAGCAAAGCATTATTCTGATGAATAGTGCTTTGCAAGGAGGGGTACAGTAAAATCCCCTTATGAGATCACAATAATTTAATGAACAGTAAACAAAACAAATCATAAAATTTAATTCTTAATCAAATCGATATTAAAAGATGAAATTGAAAGAAAAAAAACTACTTAAGAAAAAAATAATAATTTTGAATCAACTGGTTTAACCTGTCAAACCTGGGATTTATGTCATGAAATTGGAAGAAAAAAGATTGATGTCTTTTAGTTATAATTAATTACAATATTTAAAGAAGAAATTGGAAGAAAAAAACTAATAAAAAAAAGAAAAAAAATCTGAATCAACTGGTTTACCCACCAAATCAGGTTAACCTGTCAAACCTTGGATTCGTATCATGAGAGTGTGATAACTAAACAAGAAAAAATTAACATTAATAAACTAAATTGAACAAAAAAAAGATTAATTAAAAAGAAAAAAAAGGAAAAAAAACCTACAGTAAGAAAAAAACTAAAGAAGAAAAAGAAAAAAAATCTGAATTAACTGGGTTAACCCGTCAAATCAGGTTAATCCATCAAACCTGGGATCCGTGTCATGAAAGTTTGATAACTTAATATTATAAATTTTTAAAAAATAATAATTAAAAAGGAAAAAAAACAAAAGGTAAAAAAAACAAAAATACTAAACAAAAAATACTAATTTAAAAAAAAAAAACCTACATGAAGAAAAAGAAAAAAAAGCTGAATTAACTGGGTTAACTCGTCAAATCTGGGATTCGTGTCATGAAAGTTTGATAACTGAATAGGAAAAAAAAATATTTACGGGTTAACCTAAAATTAGCTAGGTTAACCCGTCAAACCCAGAACCCGTGTCATGAAAGTTTGATAAATAAATAGAAAAAAATTAACATTAACAAAAAAAAATTAAACAAAAAAAATATTCATTAAAAAAAAAAGAAAATAAACAGCTTAAAAAAACAAAGAAAAAAAGAAAAGAAAAAAAAGAAAAAAATTGCTTTAAAAAAAACAAAGAAAAACACAAAAAAAAAAGACAGCACAACGTTTCACTGTAGACTACACTCGAAAAAATTAATTAAAAAGAAAAACCAGAAGAAAATATGGGTTAACCCATCAAACCCGGAACTTGTGTCATTAAAGTTTGATAACTAAATAGAAAAAAATTTAACATTAACCAAAAACATTAAACAAAAAAATATTCATTAAAAAAAAACTTAAAAAAAAACAAAGAAAAAAGCAGAAAAGAAAAAAAAACAGCTAAAAAAAAAGCAAAAAAAAAAGAGCGAAAACTGCTCAGCGTTTTACTAAAAAAACAAAGAAAGAAAAGCCTACATGAAGAAAAAAACTAATGAAGAAAAAGAAAAAAAAATCTGAATTAACTTGGTTAACCCGTCATATCTGGGATTCATGTCATGAAAGTTTGATAACTGAATAGAAAAAAAAACATTACGGGTTAACCTAGAATTAGCTGAGTTAACCCGTCAAACCCGGAATCCGTGTCATGAAAGTTTGATAACTAAATAGAAAAAATTTAACATTAACAAACTAAATTAAACAAAAAAATTATTTAAAAAGAAAAACCAGAAAAAAAATTCGGGTTAACCCGTCAAACCCGGAACCTGTGTCATGAAAGTTTGATAGATAAATAGAAAAAAATTTAACATTAACAAAAAAAATTAAACAAAAAAAATATTCTTTAAAAAAAAAAAGAAAAAAACTACTTAAAAAAACAAATAAAAGAAAAAAGAAAAAAAACTGCTTAAAAAAACAAAGCAAAACGCCAAAAAAAAGACAGCTCAACGTTTCACTGTATACTGCACTCGAAAATATTAATTAAAAAAACTAAAAACAAATTCGGGTTAACCAGTGATTAGTACTTAAAAGTGCATTTTTATCAAGGTTTTATATCATCATTTTACACTTGAAGTATTAATAACTCCTTAACTAGAGCATGTTTTATAATAATAGATCTGATAAGATAAGATAGCTTTAATTTATGGTAAATGTTCATTTTAAATGCAGGCATATCTCACAATTCAAAGTATTGATTGATGTGATTAACTATTGAAAGTGAAAGGACAAAGAAACGGCTAAGATTAAAAAGGAGATACCGATTCAATTC
>Ga0325402_1008052_pt1 | contig 10036 bp, 6 predicted proteins | sample PopdelMetagenome_22_FD_207212 | JGI IMG/M metagenome (GOLD analysis project Ga0325402, IMG submission 207212) | Populus deltoides microbial communities from Bellville, Georgia, United States - Xylem-PdKOR-R3 | ecosystem: Host-associated > Plants > Phyllosphere > Stem > Wood/Secondary xylem... | reverse complement strand
ATTTTTATTGAATTTTACAATGTCACTGCTTATTTAGAAATTTACAATGTCACTGCTTATTCAGAAATCGACAATCAAAATTGTATCGCTATCAAATCAAAAATCAACAGCCAAAAACTATATCGTTACTAATTTAAAAATCAGCAGCAAAAATTGCCGCTATCGATTCAAAAATAAAAAATGACTGTAGAGTCATTTCTAGCTTTAGTTTTTTTTTTTTTTTTTTGAGTGTTTACAATTTGGGCAAAAAGAAATAACAGAAAAAACATGCACTGAAGAATTCTTTGGGCCGAAACAAGCTGAAAAACACTCCTTTTAGATATCTTTCACTTCGTCTGGTTGTGTTGTTTAGTTGCTCGCGCAATGTGGCCGAAACATAATATTGAAATCTCATGGCATCTGAACATTACCTTTTCATGATTGGAACAAAGTCAATTTTGGAAAACATAATCTCAATGATGTGCAATGCCGATGAAGCTACTTCTCATTAAAGCTAATTTAAGTTACAGACTTTACATACAAAATTATGACTTTATACAATTTCCCCACCATACGCAAACAATATTTGTCGCAGCAGAAAAGATAATTGGAATATCGATCCAATTCCTTGGGTTGTGATAAAATTCAGAATTCCCAGCTGCCATGGGAATAGAATGGACAACAATGATTTCTGCAAACAAGCAAATAAAGACGGGCATCAGCAATTTAAGCCAACCAAAAATGTAATATTGGAACTAGTAAAAAACCTACACACTAGGGATCCAATTACGAAACAAATGCTAACCCATCATTAATTCCCAGCCAGGATCTCGTATAAGTGAAGATGCGAACTTTGTGGTTACGAATGAATTGCTATAAAAGAATTCCAAGCTTTTCTTAATTTTCCAACAAAACCTGGTTATATCTCCGCTAACTTTACTCAGGCATCGTTCAATGTTAGTGTATTAAACTGGATCTCACCTGAGACTATCTAAACAGTGGTTATTCCTGTCAAACATCTATTCTCAAAAGAATGCTGTATTATGTGCACAAAGACTGTTGATGTTCCAATGCTTCAGGCAAGCAAAGTCATGCCTGCAAGACCAGGTTGGGGTGTGGGAGGTTTAATCAATGACCTCAAAGATTCCATGACACTAGCAAAGGAAGGTCGTTTCCACGGTTCACTGTAGTAATAAAAATAATGAGGTGAAAATAGCATACAACTGAAAAGGTTGAAATAAGAAGCCAGATCTTTGAACTTACTTGGCCCAGCAAGACTCAATTAATGAAACCACTTGAGGATTTAAATCCCGAGGAATCTCAAGCCTTTTGCCCTTGAAACCAACAGCCGCTACAACCTACAACATAATATCCATATCGATAATATGTATCTTGTAATCAATTTCAAACAATGTATCCTCACCAGTATTCGCAAAAAAAAAAAAAAAAAAAACAAGGTACCAAGGAACCAAACCTGAATCAACCATAAAAAAGAAAATAGAAGATGAAAACAAGCATGAAAAAACATCATCACACTTGCAGACCACCACAATAACCAAAATGATACAGAGCTGCTTGCAAACACTAAAATTAAATGAAATAATTTCAATAACCACACGCATGCAGCCAACCTGGCTCCTAAATAAGCTGGAAAAGCTTTGATAAAAGAACAGGAACAGCTGCTACACCCCTCAAGAAACAGAACTGGTCCCTATTTTAGCTCATTGCTGGAGCCTGGAGTGGACACCTTCAATATAGGTCACGCTCATTTATGATTAACATAGAACTTCAGATAAATCCAAGAAACGTGAAAGGAAAGGCATCTATTTTGCATGGATATTTAGGCATAAAAACTAGCATCAGAAAGCAACTCTCCAACCAAGGACTTATCAGGAAAGCAAACACACAATACATGGTTCCCATAATTAGAGAGGCCTTATCAGGACCTTGGCAGAGGTCGTCTAGTAGTTACAGTCATACTTATTATTACTGTAGATATGTACTTGTAGGATATTGTCTCTCATCTAATAATATTCTGGATATCCACTTCCAAGATTTTTCTTAATAAGTTAAATTGTCAATAATGAATAATCTTACTCCATTCACATTCTATCATTTCCAAACCAACTATGAAACTTCATAACACAAACCTGTGCTGGATTTAAATTGCTCCAAGGTTGCTGCAATGTTGCTAGCTCCCACAGGATTACACCAAAGCTGTATACATCGGACTTTTCATTTGATGATTCATCACATAGAACTTCAGGTGCCATCCACTCAGGCTAATAAATTGGAAGAAGTATTGTTAAGCTCATATTTTGATAAAGAGTGTCCCAAGCCATCTTAAAACGAAGATCCAGTCATGTTGTTAAGTTACTGCACTTACAGTCCCTGCTGCTGACTTTGATGAAAGAAATGTGTTTGCTTTCAAACGTGAAAGCCCAAAATCACAAACCTGAATTGATCAAACAAAGTGAGCAAAAGGTAAGGACATGCATCAAAGTAAAGTACTCGATAAAGAAAATGAAATCTTACAGGGGAGAAAAAAGAAAAGAAACAACTTTTGGAGGCCACAGAACACACTCATACATAAAGCTATTCTGACCAAAGAAAACAAAAGATGCCAAACAAATTTTCCTCCATAAATATGCTCACTTATTAACAGAATCACATATCCCTCCGATCATGGCATAAATTAATAAAATATTAATCCCTAGATTTACTAAAGAAATTCAGTGAGAAATAAATGAGATACTACTACTCTTTTCACCGTGCTAAAATTTGCAACTTCATCATGCAGTATAAGACATCAACAATCTGTTGATTTCAAACTGGTCAACAAAATGATCAAAATTTTGCGAGCATTGCCAATGTGATACATCCTACAAGCAAGACAACTGACTATCCTGAACAGGATGGCCTCCTTCTACAAGACAAACCTGGAAATAGTCAAAGAAAAACTATAGCAAGTAACAATACCAGTACATGGTAACATCTAAACATGTACGGAAAAATATTACATTACATGAGCCACCTAGATCAGCTGTCTAACAATATTTTCTTCAAAGCCTACCAAGGCATTGCATCTTTACAAATTAAACTACGGCAACAGGATTCAATTGCATTTCCATCCTCAATAATCATAAAATGGGAAATTGGTAGTCTTTCTGCTACTTGCAATATCAGCCTTACCTTCACTGTATATTTTTTGTCCACCAAAAGATTAGGAGATTTCAGATCTCTATGGACAATGGGAGGATTATGTTTGTGAAGATAATTCATACCCTTTGCCTGTGAGCAACAATGGCAACTCAATTAGCTATCCAAGGCAGTGGAGGAGATTTGAATGCACATAACAAGTTTAAATATAGAAAAAGAAGACATTACAAAAAAAAAAAAAATTGAAGTTTCAAATCCATACCACATCATAAGCCATACTCAACCGACGCCTTTCATCCAACATGTCTCTTGCACCTGACTTGTGTAAAAGCCTATACAAGCTACCCCTGCAGTGCAAACCAAAATATTTAATTTGGTTAACTTCAGTAGTGATAGAATTAACATTCAAATAAGTGAAGCAAAAGATGGTTTAACTCTGTAGACTCCACATTATACAAGAAATAGGAGGGGTTTCTAAGAAGACATCACGAAACCTTGATAAATATTCTGTCACTATGGATAAGTTTGGGGGCTGAGTAACGGCACCCATAAAAAGAACTATATTTGGATGCCGCAAGCGTTTCATTATTGCAACCTGAACAAAAGATAAGAAACTCGGCAGTTCAAATACAAACCAAGAAACATAAACAAAAATTTTCTCAAGCTTAGTGCACAACACACTCAATTCTAGATAAAACACACCTCCCTCAGAAATTCCTTAAAGCGTTCGGCATGAAAGTCTTGCTCCATGAGAATTTTCACAGCAACATCCTGCAATTAAGACATAAATTTGTGTGTGTGCGTGGGTGTGTATTCAAAATTCTGTACAAATCAGTGGAATATAAAATATTAGTTTAAAAAAGACTTCAAGAAAAATCAATGAAAGGAAAAGGAAAACAACATTTAAATCCCCAGAGTAAAAAAAAAAAAAGACTACATATATAAATGTGACTACTCCTATTTACATGTGCAAGAATGACAGTAATGCAACAAGAAATCAGTAAGGATAGAAGGAAAAATTAGAACAAGATAAAGGACAGGAACTTGGCAAGATAAAAATGCAAAAATATTGCGTGATAAACAATACATCCTAGGTATCTTGCTTGAGAATGGCAATATTATTTGAATATAATACCATACAAGCACTTCACAGAACTGTGTGGTTAGGAGATTGTTACAGTCCTTCAGATACTATGATGAGAAAAAGGCAAGCCAATAATAAACTTCGACTCAAACTTTCTGATATAAAATAATAAACTTTTTGGGTAGCATCCTAAAGTTGACATAGTACAAAATGTCATCCATGAAGCCAAAATAGTGTTTTCTTTTCGAACTTGGATTTGACAGAAAATTAACAGTCTCGTATATAGTAAGTTACCTATTCCAAGAGATTCCATCAAGTCAACAAGCAAATAACCATTCTTCAAAAAAATTCTCCCCCAAATTAATATAAACAGATCCTCACTAATCTATCACAGATAGAGATCAAAATTCACAAACCAGAGAAGAAATTGGAATGCAAAGCATGCCTTCCCCATTTCTATTGTTATGTAACTGTAGAAAAAAATATTAAATACTTACCGAGCCATGCCAATCAGCACGATGGACAGTTCCAAAAGAACCTGAAAATACACCCATTCACATCATAAATACAGTCTCCACAAGAAAATTGGCATAATGGCATGAGAGAAACATTGGTGATATGCTAATACACCAAGGTCATGTTTTCTTTTCCAACTCTATCAAGAAACATACCTGCTCCAATTCTTTCTTTTAATACAAGATCACTCCAAGGAATATCCAAATCCTCCACATCAAGTGAAAGTTCTTTACTTGTTTTGCCAGAAACCAGTTGACTACCTTCAGAAATGGAATCTTTACTAGCATCAACTCTTTGATCAGACAATGATATAAGTGGCCGGATATCTCTACGCACAACTGGTGGGATTTTCTTTAATGGGATTGGATCTCTGACCTCATTCATTGATTGTTTAGCATTCTGGGATGGATTGTACGCTTTATCTAGGCCACTTATATGATTAACTTTCAGTTGCCAAGGTAACTTTGAAATTTCATTGGTGTTACTTGAGAATTGCACAAGGTTATTTCTTTCTGGGCCTGTCCTGTCGATTTGTTTAGAATTCATAACAAATCCAGGACCTGCACCATCATCAACAGTGCCTGCAATGACAGCAGTTAACAGCAACGGAAGCTTCAGAATTTTCTCCTCTACATGGAAAACTAATGGAAGTATCAACTTGTGTGAAAACCCAATTTGCACTTTGCATTTGATAGAAAAATGGAAACATCAAAATCAACTACCAGTTTCACATGGGAATTCAATAACTAGACATGTCTGGTACTAGCAGAGGGAGAAATTTTGGCAAATTTTAGTATAATTGACAGTCAGTTTATCATACATATGGGTAATGGAACCAAAGAAGTCAATACGAATATACGATGAAAGTAATTGGACTGAAGAAATGAAAAAAGACAAGAAGTAATAGCAATAACATGGAAATACAAAATGCACATGAACAAAACCAACATGACCTATATATATTAAGCTTCCATGACAAGCACATGGTTAGAACACTTAAAAAAGGTGCAATTCACTGAATGAATAAATATTAATATGTATCAAACTTAAAATGAAATAATCCTCTAGCTACAAGATTTGTCACATATTAACCATATAAATAATGGGTGAAAATGACCAAATGTCCTTATACTTTCAAATTTTGGTTATACTGGCCTCCCTACATGATTTTAGTTTACAACAATCCTTTTACTAGACAAGTTGGTAGTTATTGATTTCTCAGTATACAAGTCCATTATATTGACAAACTACCGTCAGTTTACCAAATTAAATGGGTCGAGAGCATGCCATGTGTACGGTTTATATGAATATAAATAAATATTAATTATTAATAATATTAAGAAAAACTAAATAATTTAAAAAATAATAATAAAGTTTTTAAAATAATAAAATATTAAATTGAAAAAAATATAAATACATTTTTTAAAAACAAAATGAAAAACTATTTTTTTCTCATGTGGTTATATGAGATTCTAACCTTAATTTTTTAAAATTATCTTTTTTTTTTCATTTTTCAATTGAATAATTTTTTTAATGGTTAAAAAATATAAAAAAATGGTATTTCTTTTTTTATTATTATCCAAATTGTTTTTCATTTAGTATAATAATTTTATGTATTTTAAAATATTTATGAAAAGTTGAAGAATTATATTTTATTTAGTTTTTCTTAATTTTAATAATTAAATGTTTTTGAATTCCAACAAACCGTTGATGTGGTACTATCTAAAACTTTTATTTGAGTCAGCTAACGGTAGTTAGTCAAACTAACTGGCCTGCATAATAGAATTGGATAGAGGGTTAATAAATAACAACCTGTCCCATAGAAGAGTTATTGCATACGGTGCTTTCCACCCTGTAAATAACACTCCACCTCTGCACTGCCATTTAAAGTTGAATGCAATTCTCGAACCAAAATTAGATAAGGCGATAAGCCCTAGGAGGCTAGGAAAACCATTCTTTATATTGGCAAGCGACTTCAAAAGTAGAGATAACAATATAGTAAATTGAATTCAAAAGTAGAGATAACAAGTTTAAAACATAGTGAATCATTGACTGGTTGATAGCCCTTTTGTACTTTTTGCTCCTTCTCTTAGGTGTCAATAAAGTTTTTATTTCCAAAGCAACCAAACATTTCAAGACATCCAAAAGGCAAAGTTTTGCAAACAATTTTGGCCTCCATAGAAAATTCTGAAATTTAGTGCTCAATTTCGTAGAGATAACATAGCAGTAAATCATTGACTTATGGTACGGAACTAGATGCATTGCCTTCTACTATTGGATGTTATCTCTTGGTATAATTTTGAATGAGATAAATACATAAGCCATTATAAAAATGGTAGAAAAAAGTCCAACCCCCTAGTTATTGATCAAACTAGAAATAGTCTCTAGACAAAATTAGGGATATGATAGTGGCTTCCATTAAGTGAATTAGATTTCCATCCCAATTTTGATAAGTCACATGCCCCTTGTGTGTTTCACTTAACCCAATTGGATGGAAACCAAATTTTTCTTAACAAGATACGTGATTAAGTACCCAAATTTATTCGAGCGCTAATTGCACCAAATAATTTGTTCATGGATTATCTCTACTTCGACCATTGAGCACCTTTTACAATTTACCCTTATGAAAATTTTCAATTAACCAGACCATTAACACCATGTTTGGAATCAATTCTATGTTGAAATTGAATTCATTTCTATAAGCCAAATTGAATTCCCCTATTCATAACAGCACTAACATGGTAGAATTTAGTTCTTTGATAATCTTAAATTAAAAAATATTAAAAAAGAAAAAAAAATTAGAATAACCATATTGTCATTAAGAATATCCCATCAAATAAAAAATAAATACTCAAATAAAACATTGTCTTTCATAGGGGAGGCTTCTAAACAAAGGTAAACTAGTAGTTTCTTATCCACAGCCACAGGTTTGTACAAGAATCAACAATTATCTTCTATTATGGAGCTTTATGCATGCATCTATGTAACTTTCTATTTTTTTGCTTGAAGTTTTCTCCTTGTTTATACATTATCCCTCTATCATCACCTCTCCTCTATGTAACTTTTTCATGAAGAATTATTTTTTTTTCCTATCTTCAACTTTTGATGACAACAATAAAAGAAGAGATTGTTATATATATATATGCAATATATTTGTTTGGGTCAATGAATTGTATTTGATCAGCAACCATTCTTTAGCCAACTGTGAAAGTTTGTGATGTTCCAATGAGAATGTGATTAACTTTTGACAAAGATAAACACTATATACTAGGAAATGTTGAGGGCATTTTGGGAATATGAAGTTTGCAATGGCATTTACCATGGAAATCTGAGTAAATCCCATCCCTTTCGATGGGATTTTGAAATGTACGGAAATCTTCAATTTCGTAATTTGTTGAAATCAATTCTTAATTGACGTGCTGGTTCTAAATATGAGATTTGATAATACCTACAGAATTGATATGTGTTCTTGTGAAATTCTAATGATCAAAATGAGCTATAAATTGTTGAAGATTCTGAAGTAATTAAGGCAGATTTGAAGCTGATTTGTAGGGAGTAAAAACATAAAGTCAGATATCTTTTCCTATAAATCAGAACCTAGCAATAATACCTATTTATGTGTAGTTAATAGTTGTCCTAATATAGATATGTAGATGCTGTATATATTCAAGAATTCATTATGAAATAAAGTGAAAAGTCAGAATTTAACAATTCTCCATATGGTATCAGAGCCTAAACCGAGCCTGTATTTTTTTAGCCTATCTCTCTCTATATCAGAGTCTAAATCTGGGATTCCCCCTCTCATTCCCACCCGTCTTGACAATTCTAGTCACTTGCTCTAGCAAACCTGTCCAGATCTGAAAAAACATGTCTGAAAACACTACAAAAGAAACCCAAATATCAGGGGAATTCCAGAGTTTACAGTCATCCTATAGACTGAATGGAAGAAACTAACTAAAGTGGTCACAGATAGTAAAAACCTTTCTTAAAGGAAAGGGAAAGATTAAAAAATAAAACTCTGGGATGAAAAAAACTCCATGATTATGTCATGGCTATGGAACTCTATTATGCCAGAAGTTTGTGGGCATTATATGTTTCTGGTTACAGCAAAAGACATATGGGATGCAGTGAGATAGACCTACTCTAAAGTGAAGGATGCTACGTTAATCTATGAGATTAAGACGAAGCTTTCAATGACCAAACAAGGTAATATGATGGTTATTGAATATTACAATACTATAAAAAGTTTCTGGTTGGAATTGGATTATTATCAGGATTTTAAGATGCAGTGTAGTGATGATGCTATGATTTTAAAGAATTATGTAGAAAGAGAAAGGATCTTTGAATTTCTTGCAGGACTTAACATTGAATTTGATCAAATGCGAGTCCAAATACTTGAAAAGGAATCTCTGCCCTCACTCAATGAGGTATTTTCAGTAATAAGGGCAGAAGAAGGAAGGAGAATTGTGATGCTTGAGGTCCCAAATACTGAAGGTTCTGCTTTGATGATAACTAATAGCAGAAACCTAAGTGATGCTAGCAGAAACCAAAATGATGCCATGAATGGTGCAGAAGTGGTGAAGACTGAAGGGAGAAAATTCTTTAAGGATGATCAGTTTTATAACTATTGCAAGAAAACAAGTCATACAAAGGAGACCTGCTGGAAACTCCATGGAAAACCACCAAAGATGGGGCGTAATGAGCATTTGGATCATGCTCTCTTGCTCAAAATGGTAAAATTCTAATTTCTCATGTCTTTAGTGCCTCAAACAAGAACCATTCCAACATCTGGGTCATTGACTCAGGTGCAACAGACCATATGACTTATTCTACAGGTGCCTTCACATCATATCAACCCTGTCCTAGCAGTAAGAAAATCACAGTAGCTGATGGATCTCTAACCACAGTTGCAGGCCAAGGAACAATCCCTTTTAATCATGTATTTACTCTTAAAAGAGTATTACATGTTCCTAATCTTACTGCAAATCTGTTGTCTATCCGAAAACTAATTAAAGACATAAATTGTGGTGTAACTTTCTTCCTTGATCACTGCATATTTCAGGACCTAGCTACGGGGAGGACAATTGGGCAAGCTAGAGTCAAGGATGGGCTGTACATGCTTGGAGTGCAAGGCAGCAGTAGTAACTCCCCTTCTCTATCATTCATTTCAATTAATTCTAATAAAACTGATGTTTGGAATCATCATTGTCGTTTAGGACATCTATCATTTAAGACTCTTAGGAACATGTTTCCATCTTTATTTAAAAATCTTGATGTTGAACAATTTCATTGTGAAAT
>Ga0325402_1008049_pt1 | contig 10039 bp, 4 predicted proteins | sample PopdelMetagenome_22_FD_207212 | JGI IMG/M metagenome (GOLD analysis project Ga0325402, IMG submission 207212) | Populus deltoides microbial communities from Bellville, Georgia, United States - Xylem-PdKOR-R3 | ecosystem: Host-associated > Plants > Phyllosphere > Stem > Wood/Secondary xylem... | reverse complement strand
AAATTTGGAAACTAAAAAAAATATAAAATCTCCCTAAGCATCACATGCGGTCATTGAAGCAATTGATTTTTTTACAACCCAACACACAGCAATCGTACTCTTGGCAATGATTTTTTTAGTTGGAGCATATGCGGCCATTGAAGCAATTGCTTGCTGTTCTGCACACCACCTCCTGGAAGAGTGGACCATATTGTCTGAAATGGTCTGCCTTTGAATTTGAAATGAAAGGCAAGGTCAACGCGGCCATGTTGGAGAATACAGGGACATAAAAAATCATTGACAAAAACAGTGCTCTTTCTAACAGAAGGTGCAAAAATGGATGACAACTCCAACAAAAGCCACGCCGATGCTTAACTATGTGTTTGGTAAATTTAATATAAGCGTTTTTGTAAGCATATATTTGTATTGAAACTTTATTAAATTATAGGCATCAATTTATTAAAATTATTCAAAAACATTTAAATAAACATATACGTAGTTCTCTTCACTAGTATTCAAACTAGACGCTTCTGTCTTTCAAGATTTTATGAGTTTGTAAAAGTGTTTTGGTTAAAATAAAGAAAATGGGGAAAAAAGAGTTAATTCAATAATTCTCAGCCAACTTTCGGAGCCCATAATCTTTAACCTAGCATGTAAATTTGAACAAACAAGTTTCGTATTTACGTATCATCTTTTATAATTTCCCAAGGATCATCTTTTTTAGGCTTTGTCTATAATTTGTCCAAGGGTTTCTTTTACTCCAGTCTTTGCTTATACTTCAAGTTTAAAAGGGAGTGATTGCCTTGCCGAGGTGACATGAGTCTGATTTACTTCTAGGCTCAACATTCTTTGGTTCAGCTACACGCTGAGCCCAAATACATGTGAGTCTAGCAAGATGCCAGGCCAAACACTCCTGAGTTCAGCTATGTATAGATCTTTTTGGGTTCTATGTTGGGTCACGAAGATTTGTTTGTTTATTCTTTTGTCGTTTAACATAAAATGTCAAAAGTCAAGAATGATTACCTCTCTATATCCCTAGGTGTATAAAAGTCTTCTAAGAGCCTATTATATTTCTATCAACATTAATAGTGTAAGAGATATTTATCCCCTATTAATATTGTGTAAGGGATATCTATCTCTCAATAATTTTATGTTAGAGATATTTATTCCTCATTAATGCTACTTTCAAACCACTGAGGTAAAGGGTACACACTTTTTTTATTCTCTAAAATATTCATACTCTTATTTTCAAAGCATTTATCATACATAACTAAGAACAAACACTCTTGTTCTTATAATTAAAAGCTCATTCTCTCATTTATTATAATCTCTTATTAAAAGTAATTAGCTTTATCACCAGAGGGTCTTTGAATCTCACTAAAATGGACTATTTTGTAAGTGTCATGTCTTTTATTACCAACCATCAATTTCGTGAACTATGGAGAATGGAATATTAAAGTGAACATGTGATTACCCCTTATTCAACTCAAAAAACCTATTTCCTAAGCATATTAGATATTTGGAACATCAATAATTAGCAAAAAAGATATAAAAAAAAGCCATCAATAATTAGTTTCTGATATCCCTAATCATTATCAATAATAGACAATCAAGATATGTCTGAGATGGAATGCATCACGAACCCCCTACAGTTGTTGGCACAACTACTCTATTAGAGCATCAACAACTCTTCAATCAGGTCTGACTCTTCACTAAGGTGGTTCTAGCCATTCAAAGGAATAATCAAACCAAATGAGCTTGGTACAATAACTTGGAGCCAGCCTCCATCATGGGTTTCAATAACCTCTGTGTTAAACTTTTATCATTGTTTAACTCTTTTATATTAGTCAAAAACAACTTTGCAAAACTATAACATCACTCAATCATGAGGATGGTGTACATTTTTATGATCCTGATAATGGTACAAATTAAGTTTTTTTTTAGCATGAAGGACTACTTTAATGATCAATAATGTTCCAAATTAGCTTGGAAGGCATGATCTACTACAAATACTAAACGTGCACTATTTGTAAGAGAATAAAAAAGCTATAAAACCGTTTTATTGCTTTAAGTTAGAATATAATCTCTCCTATTTGTCCAAAGACTTGGTGAGAAAAGCAAATATAGGCTGCATATTTTGTCAACTTCAAGAATGTCGTGTCTTGAGAGCTTAAAAGCTTTCAACAAGTACAAATGGAATGTTGATTCAAATCCCAAAACATGTGAAGTATTTATGGCAACTATCCTAGAAAAAGTGAGTCAACTACCCATAAGATATCTATTGGAGAAACTCTGTTTCTCCTTACTTATGGAACTAAGACCATAATCTTAGCTAAAATTGGATACCCAAGTCATCGAGTACCTTAAAGGATAATGACAATATACCATAGTCATTGACTAAACATATAAGTTTTTTATATATATAATTAACATATTCAAAATATCAATGTTTTTATTTTCTCTAGGTAATGTCTTAGGGCCTCTCATCAACTCACTTTGGAAGGGATTGATAAAAAAAAATCTTCTTAGTGCGATTGCACAACTCTCCAAGGAAGGGATCAACTTGGTCTCATTAGGAAATAACCTCGAAAACCTTCTAATGATGAGATGGACTTGGTCTCCTTAGTGCGATTGCACAACTTACCTTGGAATGGATTGACATGACCTCTTTAGTATGATTGCACAACTTACCAAAGATGAGATTGACTTGGTCTTCCTAGTGCGATTACACAACTCACCTTGGAAAAGATTGACATAACCTCCTTAGTATAATTGCACAACTTACCAATAATAGGATTGATTTGGTTTTCCTATTGTAATTGGACAACTCATATTGAAAGGGATTGACACAATCTTTCTAGTATGATTGCACAACTTACCAAGGATGGGATTAACTTGGTCTTCCTAGTGCGAATGCACAACTCACTTTGGAATGGATTAACATGGTCCCTCTAGAGAAATAGCCCCCAAACTCTCTAAAGGATTTAACTTGGTCTCTTTAGTACAACAACATCAATTTTAGTGTAATGCCTAAGGGCATCTCACCAACTCGTTAGGGATTCATTCAAACATATAATGATATACTTGCAACCTAGATTTCCTCTTTATTCCAGGTAGAGGGTTAATCCTACTGAATCCTATTAATGATAGGTAAAGTTTTACTAAATCCTACTAAGGTTAGGTAATGTTCAAAGCTCAATTCAAGTTCAAAGATTAAATCTTGCCAAAATTTAAACTATTTTACTAAGTAAGGGTGTTAGATCCATACAAACAATCTAAAGGATTCACTCCCAAATATTTTTCTAAGTATGAGCGTTAGACCCATACAAACTTTTGAAATTTTTTCTAAGTAAGGGCATTGGACTTTATATGAAAGTTACTATGAAGCTTGATATAAGTTTATAACATAGAAATGAAATATTGAAAATAAAGTTCATAAAATAAAAGGAATATACAAAGGATAAACCCCATAGGACTAGAGTTGTTTACATGGCTATGGAAAGATGAAGGGTTACGACTTAAATATCTAGGCCAAACTCATCGAAAAGGTATTCTCCACGTTAGGCAGTTGCAACCATAATAGAAAACACGTCAGTAAAAGTCTAGAATAGAGACTGGATGGAAGGCAACTTTAAAGCCCACTTGCATTCCTCTTGATTGATTGAAAAAGTATAAGCTGGACATGGCAAGGAAGATCTCGTCCCTAAACATCATGGACAAAGTAATAGACCATCCAAAAAAATAACTAAAACTCCATAGAAGAGTTCCTCAAAGCCTTTAGTTGTGCCTGAGAGCTTTGGGCTTCTTCCTTAATAGTAAGAAGTTCAACCCTCATACCATCTTGAGTGACTTTCACCTCAAAGATTCCTTATTTTAGGGCATCCAATTTCTTATAAAATCATCTAAAGTTGTCTTTCGGTATAACTCAGCTAAAGAACAACACCTTTCATGTTATTCTTCATAGAGACATAGGCCATCTTAAAGTTCTTTTATTTAACCTCCACAACAACTTTCTCCTTCCTTAACCATTGAAGGGCATTCTATTCTTCCTGATATTTGGTAATAGCCTTCCTTACATGGTTCCTCTCGGCCATCTAGTGTCTCTTTGAATAGGCACACATTATGAAAGTTTACCAAAGATAATATAATTAGAAATAAAAATGATGAAATAAAATAAATAATGGTTATAACTCTCATTAAACATCAACAAGATATCTGATGGAATGATGAGAACTCTCTTTAGCTGCTTTACCACCTTGAGGCTAGCCTCTTGAAGGTTAGACCTCTCACCAAAAATGACTTTTATGGCTTGACTTTCCTCCTCAGTTAGGGTGAGGAAAGTGAAGGGATTTTTATGAAGGATGAGTCTAGTAAAACCATCCTCAAATCTCTATTCAGCTTCTACATGAGCATCCTAGGAATAAGTCCCAATAAATATAGCCTATACAGCCTAAATTAGAGGTGGAGACAGATTGATTCTCATCATCGAAGAAGCCTCTACAATTGATGCTAGAACACTAATCTCTATAAGGGTAGAGACTCTCTTTCTACTGAAGTGGGCAATAACATCTGCAATTACTTTAGAAGGGTTAGACCTGCTTAACCCCCAACCAAGGAGTACAACTACCCCTAGCTTTAATTTTTATAGGATTTCTAGCTCTCGTCATTATTTCTTTAAGAATAGAGTCCTTAGGAATAGTAAACTTATATATGTTGATGGGGTCGTGCTCTATCTCTTCTTCAATCATAATTTCACTCACCTCAAGATATGAGAACCCCTTCTTTAATACAAATAAGCTTCCCTATATAGACCCAGCTGAAGTTTCTCCTGTCCTTTAATTGTTAACCCTTCATAAAAATAAAGTAAAAAATGAACTTAGAAACATGAAAAACAAATGATAAATAAGTTGCATACTTTATAGCATGGTCTAGTAGTTTCCCTTTATTCATTTTATTGATACCATATTTGGTTGAGATCGATACCTATACAACACATGATTCCTCCTCATCCAAACTCAAATGAGGCTTACTATTCACCTTAAAGGGAGGTACCATCAGATAATAAAAGCAACACCAGATTTGTTGTATCCTATCTCTAGGGTTGACTAACCCATTATACCTTAATATTAGTCACCCCCTCTATGTTTTGACATCTCAGGCTTGCCCTATAGAGTCCTCTTCATAGCTCTTGCAGGTCTGTTGGCAAAGGTAAAAAAAATTAATGTCGGTCATTGCCACCATTGGTCCTGGTGACCAGATGGTAACAGGTCTTAATGAGTTTAAGAGTAGGCTTGATTCCAACAAGCTTAAAGAATTTATCAAAGGCAATTAGGATTATCCATCCATTAGGATATAGTTGGCATAGACCTAACTTGTAACACTTGAATACTTCCCTCACAAACCTGTTGAGAGTGAAAGTATACCACAACTTATACATGCATATAGAGGCTTTAATTTCAAATTGACATTAGGAAAAGCCCAAGATCAATTGGCTGATACACTCAACCCTAACAGGAAGTTGAGTTATATACTCTCTTGGCTGCCGACCATGATAAATGCCACCACCTATACACTTAAGGTGTTAGAGGAATCATCCTCAGGGGCCTGAGGCAATCTTTATCCATTTTAGAGCCCTACGTAAATATACAAAAAAGAGAAAAAAAAAAAAGAAAATAGAATTTTTTTGAAAAAGTTAAAAAAAACAATATATCAATGGAGAGAACATGAAATACATCCAGAAAATCACTGGTTGGGAAGAATCAAAATATACAAGGTTGGAAAAATTAATAGTCCAATATGGACTAGTGAAGGCTTCTAAAATTGAAAAAATTGAATTTGGTAAGAGAAATTCAAAATTAGATGTTTAAGAACTCAATTTGAAATTTTTATGGTTTAGTTGAATTTATTGAGGGATTAATTACAAGAAAAATTAATTTTTGAGTTCAATTGGGGCTTTAATTGAAAAGAATTAAAGTTTGGGGGTTGAATTGGGGATTTTAAGAAGCTAATTTGGTCAAATCAAGGGTTAATTGCATAAATATTGAAGTTTCATAGGCAATTAGAGACTTGATTAAAGAAATTCAAAACCAATGATCAAACTGTAAAAGGCACGAGACTTCATAGATTGAAATCAGCAAAATCAAAGGTCAAATTGAAGAAAAATAGAAGTTTATTGATCAATTGAAGGTCAAAATACATAAATCAAGAACCAAGAACCAAATTTTTTTTAAAAAATAACCTTTGGGGTTAACAATTGAGTTCGACATGAACGAATTGCACGAAACTGAAAGTTGGAAGACAATTACAAGTTCAATTATAAGAAATCAAAAGATGATGGATCAAATTGAAATAGGACAAATATCAAATTAAAAACCATAATTTTAAGGTTTAACCTAGACTACATGTCACTCAGATTTAATAAAGCGATTGAGTGACTCATCGTTCGACCATTTTTCATCTTCTTTTAGCAGTTTTTAACTTATTAAGTAAGCATTTTTAGGTGAATGAATGTGGCATCTCTAACTACCCCAGGGGTTCTAACCACCACCATTCAATTGAGAAAACCTCCTATACAAGGATATGCTACTCCGATCAAACATTTACATCTCGTTTCTTCAGTGAACTCACTAACATCTTGTCCCTAATCAATTATCATTGTATTTGCAAATTCTGGGCTGATTGAGTTAACACCTTTAAATGAATGAAAATGAAAACACAAACATCCAAATCAAGTAAAGTTAGATCCAAACAAAAGGTGTGCACCCCCTCTACCACCTTCAGGTGGTTTCCAATGATGATGATGTCGGAGTTGCTCCAACTAAGCTTCAAAAGTGGTCAATTTAGTAAGCCATGACCGTGATACTCATTATGCAAAAACCACTTATTTTTCTTGTGTATTCACACGTCAAACCTTCTTAGTGGGTTCTTATCAAATGGCTGAAAATCTTTTTATCAAGATCAAAAGACTAGAAATAGCCCATTTCTTCGAATTTTAGCAAAACTACTAAGAATCCCCAAAACCAAAACCACCATTGCAAAACCAAGCCAAGTACAAAACTTCTAATTGTTAAAAGTTGTCCAAAACCCTCCCATTTTGATTAAAGGATTAAACAATGATCAATCATGATCAATCGTTGATTGAATCCATAAAACAACCCACCAAAACCCTATAAATAGCCCCTAAAAAATTAGAGCTTAAAAGCAGATAAAATGAGAGAAAATTATGATAAAAATATCCTATTCGTGAAAGTTCATGAGTCTAACACAATGGTTTTGTTAGCTTTGAAATGGTAGAAATTTATGGAGGTAGAGTTTTGCAAAAGAGAGCAAAAGAGAAGCTGCCACTATTTGAGCTTAGAAGGTATTAAACCTTCATCTAACATAGCAGGTGATGTCCATAAAGCACACCTCTAGCTATTCCTTGTATTTCTAATGATGTTTTGAGCTTGTTTTAGTGTTACATTGTATCGATCTTAGATTTCCACTAATGCATTAAAATATTATTTTTATTTGCTTAATCCTACTTTATATAGGTTGTTAATGTTTGCTAGATGTTTAAAATATATTTGGATATTTCTTTTGCTGAAATGGAATAGTTTTTGGAAACTGCCAAACATGGCAGTAGGTTTTTTTTTTGGCTTGTTGATGCATGTTCTTGGCTCTTATGTTTTGTTTGAGTCTTGTGAAGTGTTAAAGTGTCAATTTTGAATCCCACTTTGTTGGATATGCTTGTTGTTTAGTTATAACAATTTTGAAAATTGAAATTTTATGCATGTTTTCTATGATTTGTTGTTTTGTTATTGTTTGTATGGCAATGTGGTTTGTGTGAACCAAAAAGACTTGGTTTTGAGGCTTGAAATGCATTTTCTAGGTTTGGCAGTGGCTAATGCATTTCTGAGCAAAATCTGGATTTCTGTTTTTCATGTTCTTCCTAAGAACATTACTTTAGATCTATGATTTGGATCAATTTTAGTCCATTTCTTTACACTAAATACTTTGTTAGACTTGATTAATTAATAATCTAGGGTAAGTTTGCATTAATAACTATTTTTTATGAGTTTTAATTTCAGGGTTTTGTTTTTTGTACCAAAACCTATTTTGGCCAAATTGGGTTTATTAAGAGATAATTGTTGATGTTTGAGGCTTGACCATGATTTAATGTTTGATTCTCAACATGTCTATGTCCTTGGATTGTTCATATATGGTTGGTTTGAGAGTCACGTTGTTGGGTTCTCTTTTAATGTTCTGTATTTGTTTTTTTTATTGTTGAGTTTTTTGGGTTTTGATCCATTTTTGACAAAAAAAAATATTATGTTTTTATGTTGTTGCATGTTTAATCTATTTTGGGTTATTGTTTTGATTTTGGTTTATTTTTGAGTCAAATAAGTGATCTTTGGTTTGTTTTATAGTCGAATTAAAGATTTCAGAACAAATTCAAGTCAGACATGTAAGGCTCTGTTTGATTTTCAACCTTCTTGATAAAGGAAAACAGATTTTTGCCAGACAAGGCCTTAAAAATAAAATAATTTCTTAAAAATATATCAAAAGTTTTTGCTTATGGCAAAAAATCCTAAAAACTATTTGAGCATTTTTTTCTAAAAATCTAAAATACTATGGTATGTTTTTAAAAAAAACTTGCATGGATTTTCCAACAAGTTTATAAAATTCCAAAGGAGTTTGGTCTATATTTGAAAAATATATAAAAAATTATTTTTAGTGCAAAATATAGTATCCACTTTTAATATAAAGATAAAAAACCTAAAAAAAGGTTAATATCTAAAGTATTATTAGAGATAATAATTTATTATTACTCATTTTAATATAAAGATATAAAAAAAAAAACCTGTATAGGGGGATCAACATTTGAAATATTATGGGAGTAATACAACTTATTCACTTCTAATATAAAGATAAAAACTGTAAGGAATTTTACCTGAAATATTATTTGGAATAACGCGGTTATGGAAAAAATTACAAGTTTGCTCCGAAAAAAGCCTCAAAGATAATTAAGAACATTTGAACCTTTCAGACCAAGTTCTTGACCTAAGAAACCAAGGTTTGTTCATCGTAGCAAACCCACTATAGTAGGTTGATAGAAATTCAAACCATAGTAAACAAAGAAAAACAATACAACTTACCTTAGGTTAGACGTACTATAGGTGTTAATACCTACCTTTTATGCAATTAGTCCCTTGCCTAGAATCTGTAAAAGAATAGTTAGGATTTCTAATAACTATAATACTAGGTGACGACTCCTTATCTAACCAAAGATCTCTTAACCCCCTCAACAAGGGTTACCATAATATCGCGCTCTCGCGAGAGGGTATGACAAACAATAGGGAAATAATTTCTTTGACGAGGAGAACTACCTTCCCCTTACTAGAGGTAGGTGCTGGGGTTTCGTTCCCTTTAGTTTTGGGGTCCAGTTTGATGGACCCCAATCTTCTGCTACTTCCTCTAATTTCAAGTTGGAACCTGAACTCCTTACCGGAGACAATAGTATCTTTATTTCTAGGGTCAAATCTAACTCCTTTTAGGTATATTCTTCTGACTAAAATAAAAAGAGAAATAAATATTTGGTGGAAGATACCTAAGATGACAACTTCTCAGAATAAAACAAAACTATTTTTACAGAGGTTACAATGAGTGAAAGTAAAAAAAAACAAAAGCAAGAACGATTAGGGTTATAGAAGAAATAACTCTTCACCCTTACCGTTAGATAAATGACTTTTCATGTCATCCTAGTCTCCAAAAATCTACTCAATTATTACATTGAATGTACATTGTCTTTTTTTTTTTCAAGAAACATTTTTTTTAATGAAAATAAGTCACTTAACTATCTTTTTCAATAAGAATGAGCCGTCTTGTCATAAAAAAATCTCAACAATTTTATATAGGACAAAAAAATCTCACGGGGAATGTAAAAAGTCTCATATTAAAACATAACTTTTTAAATCTTTATGTATTTAATATTAATATGCAAAAACTTGGAGGTTACTGATTGATATATACATATTTAAAAGCCTAAATTAAAAACCACCACAATAAATACTAAAAGAGT